>JAESGS010000424.1_pt1 | contig 33650 bp, 10 predicted proteins | sample 9269761 | NCBI WGS metagenome assembly JAESGS01 (sample SAMN15741799, study PRJNA653493) | algae metagenome | isolation source: Cyanosarcina radialis HA8281-LM2 and co-occurring heterotrophs from damp... | place: USA: Makauwahi cave, Hawaii | collected 2011-01-06 | reverse complement strand
GCTTCGACTTCGGAAGTCGATCCCGCGCGGGGGCGGACCTTCCCGGTCCCATAGCCCTTCGCCCCGCTCGACTTCCGAAGTCGAAGCCGGACTTCGGAAGTCGGGGTTCCGCTCACCGCCACGACATCCCTCATGCCCACCGCCACCTCGCCGCCGCCGCCCGTCCGCCCCTCCGCCACCCTGGGCGACGTGCTGTTCCGGCTGCTCTGCCAGTCGGCCGGCGGGTTCGTCCTGCTCGTCGCGTTCGCCCTCGTCGGCGTCCTCTTCTGGCAGGCCCGGCCGTTCCTGTTCGGGTCGAACCCGGCGCAACTGTTCACCAGCAGCGACTGGAACCCGGCCCAGGGGCGGTACGGCGCGCTCGTGTTCATCTACGGCACGCTCGCCACGTCGATCATCGCCATGGCCGTCGCCGTGCCGCTCGGCGTCGGGGCGGCCGCGTACCTGTCCGAGATCGCCACCGGCCGGCTGCGGAAGGTCTGCTCGTTCCTGCTGGAGCTGCTCGCCGCGATCCCGAGCGTGGTGTACGGGTTCTGGGGCATCGAGTTCCTCGCCCGCCGCGGGACGCGGCCGCTGTTCGAGGCGATCGGGCTGGAGAACACGGCCGCCGGGCAGGGCATCCTCGCGGCCGGGCTAGTGCTGGCGGTCATGATCCTGCCGTACATCACGGCCGTCAGTTACGACGTGTGCCAGGCCGTGCCGCGGAGCCAGCGGGAGGGGTCGCTCGCCCTCGGGGCGACCCGGTGGCAGACGATCTGGCGGGTCGTGCTGCCCTACGCCCGGCCGGGGATCATCGCCGCGTGCTTCCTCGCCCTCGGCCGCGCCGTCGGCGAGACGATGGCCGTCACGATGGTCATCGGCAACGCGCAAGACCTGCAGTTCTCCATCGCCGGGACCGGGGACGCGATCCCGAGCGCCATCGCGAAAATCCTTCCCGAAACCGCCCCGGCCGACACCGTGAAGCGGGCGGCACTGATCTCCCTCGGCCTGCTACTGCTCGTCATCACGCTCGTCACGAACGTGGCCGCCCGGCTCATCATCCGTTGGCTGAGCAGGCCGAAGGCGACGACCGCGCGAACGGAACCGGACGCGGCGGACGGACCGAAGGACGCGGTGAGCTTGCCGACGCCGACGCCGATGACGCCGGCGGAGGCGGCCCGCGCCCGCCGCCGACAGCTGCGGACGGACGCCGTCATGCGGAAGGTGCTCGCGCTCTGCCAGCTCGTCACCGTCATCCCGCTGTTCCTGATCCTGGGGTACATCGCGTACCAGGGGGCGGCCGGGGTGGACCTGAAGTTCTTCACGAACGAGCCGGACGACGGCGGCCTCGGCCACGCGATCTGGGGGAGCGTCCGGCTGGTGGCGCTGGCGACGGCGTGCGCCGTCCCGGTCGGCGTGTTCGCGGCCGTGCTGCTGTCCGAGTACCGGAACAGCCGGTTCGTGCCGGTCGTGCGGTTCGTCGCGGAGCTGCTCGGCGGCGTGCCGTCGATCGTGATCGGCGTGTTCGCCTACGCGGTGCTGGTCTACCCGATGTGGGCGGCGAAGCCGTGGGGCTACTCGGCGTGGGCCGGCGCGTTCGCGCTCGCCGTGATGATGCTGCCGGTCGTCATCCGCGCGTCCGAGGAGGCGATGCGGCTCGTCCCGAACGGCCTCCGGGAGGCGAGCTACGCCCTCGGCGCGACGCGGTGGCAGACGGTCGTGCGGGTCATCATCCCGGCCGCGCTGCCGGCGATCATCACCGGCGTTCTGCTCGCCGTCGGCCGCATCGCCGGGGAAACCGCGCCGCTGCTGCTGACGGCCTACGGGTCGAACTACTGGCCGCGGTCGCTGAACGACCCGACGCCGTTCCTGCCGTACTACATCTTCAACTACTCGAAGCAGCCGGACGGGTCCGACGAGATTCGCCTCGCGTGGGCGGCGGCGTTCGTGCTGCTGGTGCTCATCATCCTGCTGAACCTCGTCACCCGCCTCGCGGCCGGCAAGCGGGTCGTCGCCGCGTCCCAGGCGGCGTGAGGCGGCGACGACCCGCGACCCCTCACTTCGCCACGAACCGGACGGCGTCGGCGATGACGTGGCCGTCCGTCCCGGTCGTGCGAACCTCGACCCATCCGCCGTCGCCGGCGGCGAACGAGAACGTGCCGAGCGACAGCCCGCCGTCGGCGTGCGGCTTCCGTTGGTTCACGGTCACCGTCTTCTCGCCGTCCGCGGACGCCACAACGACCGGCACGTTCGTCGCCCGGTTCGCGTTCGCGCTGAAGTGCAGGAACACCTCGTACTTCCCGGCCTTCTCCAGCTTCGGCGTGAACCGCACCGACTTCTTCCCCTTCTGCTCGTTGTTGTCGTGCAGGTAGCCGTTGCCGACGAAGTGCCCGGTGCTGGCGGAGAACGCCCAGTCGCCGGTCTGCTTCGCCGCGGTCTCGTCGATCACGACGCCGGCCAGCTTCTTCGGATCGACCCCCTTCGCGCCGGGGCCGCCCTGGTAGTCGAGGACCTGCTTGTCCGCCAACATCTGCTTCTTCAGCTTCTCGTAGCTGACCTTCTGCACCGGCACGTTGTCGTCGATGGCGATCACCGCCCCGGTCGCGGCGCTCTGGCCGAGGACCATGAACACCGGCTCCATGCGGATCGACCCGTAGGCGATGTGCGAGCTGCTCACGCACACCGGGACGAGCAGGTTCGGGCACTCCGCCGCCTTCGGCACGATCGACAGGTAGCTGATCTGGTACGGCCCGCCGGGGCTGACCTGCACGTCGCCTTCATTTTGCACGAAGCCTTCCGGCGTCACGTACCGGGCGCAGTTGTGCGAGTCCATGTTGTACGACCCCATCCCGACAGACTGCGGCGTCGGCCGCTGGCGGCGGCAGTCGGCCTCCGTGTGAACGTAGTCGCTGACCATCCGCCGGGCCTCGCGGACGTAGATCTGGTGCGGCCAGCCACCGGTCTCCGTGAACTCGTCCTTCGGCAGCCCCCACTTCGCCATCTGGTCGCGGACTTCCTTCGGCACGCGCGGGTGGTTCGCGAGCGACCACATCAGGCCCTTCTGGTAGACCTCGTGGTCCTTCACGATCTTGTCCCGCTCGGCGTAGGTCGCGTCCGGGTAGGCGTGGTTCTGGCCGATGAAGTCGGTGCTGACGGCGCAGTTGTTGTTCGTGTCCGTCTTGCCGTTCGGCATCATGTCCGGCTTCATCGGGAACCGCTTGTCCCCTGCCTCGAAGTTCCGGAACAGCAACTCGTACTTCGCCTCGTCGTACCCGTCCGGCTTCGGGAACGGGACGCGATTCTCCGGCACGTTGCTCATACACATGCGGAAGCAGAAAGCCTGAAGGCGTTTGTCGGCCTCGCCGTCAGCGGCCAGCTCATCGTCCTTGTCTAGGCCGAAAATGACTCCGCTCTTCGGGTCGCCAGGCTTCTTGTACGGATCGACCTTCACGATAAAGCGGTGGTTATGCTGGTTCCACTTGCGGGCGACGCCGTTGAGCGTCTCGCCGTAGGCCTTGTTCGCCTCGCGACCGTAGGTGTAGGTCGAGCCGGACAAGGACATCAAGTCGCCTTCGTAGGTCGCATCGATGAACATCTTGCCTTCAAACGTCTTGCCGGATTCCATTTTGATCGATGTGATTCGTTTGCCCTCGAACTTCACACCATTGTGGCGCTTGTTGATGTTGTCGAATGACAGGTCGAGCCGTTCGCCCTCGACGAGCGGGACCTTCGCCTCGGCCAGCATCTCGCGAAGCAATTTCTCCGCGACGGCCGGCTCGAACGTCCACATCGCGTCCTCGTCTTTGCGGTAGTTCTTGTACTGCTCCGGCTTCTCGTGCTTCCACGCGGCCGGGTTGTCGTAGTGCTTCTTCACCCGCTGGTAGAACTCGCGGGACAGGCCGCCGACGACTGCCTTGTTCCCGCTGTCCGTGTACCCGAGGCCGCCGCTCGTCAGCCCGCCGACGTGCTTCGTCGGTTCGATGAGGACGACGGACTTGCCGAGCCGCTTGACCTGGATGGCGGCGGTGACGCCGCCGGACGTGCCGCCGTAGACGACGACATCGGCTTGGTCGGCGCGGGCGACGGGGGCGAGAAGCAAAAGTGAGATGAAGACGCGGAGCATGGGAGGGTTCCACAAAGTAGTAGGCACACTCCGTGTGCCGTCTCCTTCACGCCGCGGAGACCTTCACGGAGTCGTTGCGACCGATAGCAGACGGCACACGGAGTGTGCCTACTACTGTGTGCCCGACGCGGTGGATAGGATACCGATTGACGGGTCGGACCGACCGGCGAAAAATTCTTCCCCTACGCACCTTCACTTGCGCCCCCGTTTCCGGGTAGAGTCTCCCTCATCCCAATCCCACGCACGAGAACCACGAGGGCCACATGGCGGGCAAGAGCGATAAGTCCGAACCGAAGTTCGCGAAGGACATCCTGAAGGTCCAGGCCGAGATCAACAAGGAATTCGGCGAAGGCGCGATCATGTCCCTGGGCGACGTGGAAACGTCGCTGAAGGACATCGAGGGCATCTCGACCGGCTCCCTCGCCCTCGACCTCGCGCTCGGCGGCAAGGGGCTGCCCCGCGGCCGCGTCATCGAGGTGTACGGCAACGAGTCGAGCGGCAAGACGACCATCGCCCTGCACACCATCGCCAGCGCCCAGAAGCAGGGCGGCGTCGCCGCGTTCATCGACGCCGAGCACGCCCTCGACCCGACTTGGGCACGCAAGATCGGCGTGGACCTCGAGAGCCTGCTCGTCAGCCAGCCGAGCTACGGCGAGGAAGCCCTCCGCATCGCGGAGATGCTCGTGAAGTCGAACGCCGTGGACATCATCGTCATCGACTCCGTGGCCGCCCTCGTGCCGAAGGCGGAGCTGAACAACGAGATCGGCGACTCGTCCGTCGGCGTGCAGGCCCGGCTCATGAGCCAGGCCCTCCGCATCCTGAACCCGATCATCAACAAGACGAAGACGTGCGTGATCTTCATCAACCAAATTCGCCAGAAGATCGGCGTCATGTACGGCAACCCGGAGACGACGACCGGCGGCCTCGCGCTCAAGTTCTACGCCTCCGTGCGCTTGGAGGTCCGCAAGGCGGCCCTGCTCAAGGACGGGGACGAGGCCATCGGCACGGAGATGAAGGTGAAGGTGGTCAAGAACAAGATCGCCGCCCCGTTCATGACGGCCGAGATGGAACTCTACTACGACCACGGCATCGACCTCGAGAACGACGTGCTGAAGATCGGCGAGGAGGAAGAGATCGTCACCAAGAGCGGCGCGTTCTGGAGCTACGGCGAGACGCGGCTGGGGCAGGGCAAGGACAACGCCCGCGCGTTCCTGCGGGAGAACCCGGAGCTGCGCGACGCGATCATCAAGGAGATCTTGGCCAAGCGGGCCGGGACGGTCGTGGACGTGCCGGCCATCGAGGGGGCGGACGACGAGACGGCGCTCGACGAGGAACCGGCCCCGGTCCCGAAGAAGCGGACCAAGGCGGCGACGGAGTAAACATTAAAATCGTGCAAATTATCGGGGGCAGCGGGCCGACTCGTTCGGCCCGCTGCCCCCGGCGCGTTTGCGACGATTTCTCCGATTTTGCTGATTTTTCGGGCGTATAGTTCAATCGCCGGTCGCACACTTCGCGCGGCACAGATTGTGCATTTTAACTAAAACCACCAGTTCATCCTGTTTCTCCTACTCGCCAGACAACTCTTTCGCTAAAGTCTTCGTCGTACCTGTGATCTCGTCTCGCAGGGTTGGGACCACTTCGCCCCGTGTTCCACGCGTTCATTTCACACCAGGAGTTGTTCCATGCGCCGCTCGCGTAAGAAGTCGGTTCGTCCGTTGGTTCGCCGCCCGCTCGTGTCGCTGGAGTATCTGGAAGGCCGGGAGGTGCCCGCGGCCGCGTTCGCGCTCAGCGGGACGAACCTGCTGTCGTTCGACACGGCCAGCCCGACGATCACCCAGACGACGGCGATCACCGGGATCACCGGCGGCGAGACGCTCGTGGGGATCGACTTCCGCGCCCAGAACGGGCTGCTGTACGGCCTCGGCGTGGACGCGACCAACGACATCGCGACGCTGTACGCGATCTCGACCCGTACCGGGGCCGCCACGGCCGTCGGCACGGCCGGGCAGGTGACGTTCACGACCGACGGGACGACGAAGGTGGACCTGCCGGACCCGGCGACGGTCGGGTACGGGATCGACTTCAACCCGGCGGCCGACCGGTTCCGGGTCGTGGCCGGGAGCCTGAACTTCCGGGTGAACCCGAACACCGGCGGGCCGGTGGACGGCGACAACACCGGCCTGACCAGCGGCACGGTCACCGGGACGAACCCGGACGGCCCGATCAACGCCGGGACGACGACCGTGGACGCGGCCGGGTACACGAACAACCAGCCGAACAACGGCGGCGTCACCACCCAGTACACGCTCGACGCGAGCACGGACCAACTGTTCATCCAGGCCCCGCCGAACACCGGGACGCAGACGCTCGGCCAGACGGTGACGCTCGGCGGGAGCACGCTCGACTTCACGGCCGTCAACGGGTTCGACATCCCGGCCGGGGTGAACGCGGCGGCGAGTAACACGCCCGTCGTGGCCGGCAGCGCCTTCGCGGTGCTGAACGTCGGCGGCACGACCGGCCTGTACAGCATCAACCTCGTCGATGCCACGGCGACCCTGGTTGGGAACGTCGGCACCGGGGCGACGGCGGTGAGCGGGCTGGCCGTGCAAAGCGACCTCGGCGGCCTCCCGGCGATCGCGCTCGACGCGACCGGCGGCAACCTGCTGCGGTTCAACACCGCGACGCCGGGCACGGTCACGACGCAGGCCCTCAACACGGCGGCCGTGGTCACGGGCGAAACGCTCGTCGGCATCGACTTCCGGCCGCAGACCGGCCAGCTGTACGCCCTCGGCATCGACGCCACGGCGGAAACCGGGACGCTCTACCTGGTCGATCCGCAAACCGGCGTCGTCAGCGTCGCCGTAGCCGGGACCGCGAGCGCCATCACGTTCGCCGGCGTCGATTTCCCCGACCCGGCGACCGCCGGCTACGGGTTCGACTTCAACCCGACCGTGGACCGCATCCGCGTCACCACCTCGACCGGGCTGAACTTCCGCATCAACCCGAACAACGGGCTGCCCGCGTCGGCCACGCCGGACGGGGCGATCACCGGCCTGCCCGGCGGGTCCACCGGCGTTTCCGCCACGGCGTACACGAACAGCTTCGGCCAGTCGCTGACCGGCGGCGTCACCACCCAGTACACGCTGGACGCGGCGAGCAACTCGCTGTTCATCCAGAACCCGCCGAACAACGGCACGCAGACGAACCAGCTCCCGATCACCGAGGGCGGCACGCCGCTCGACTTCACCGACATCAACGGGTTCGACATCCCGGCCGGCGTGCGGGTCGGCACCAGCGCCGCCCCGGTCGCCAGCGGGTTCGCCTACGCGTCGCTGGTCGTCAGCGGCACGACGAGCCTGTACCGGATCGACCTGACCACCGGGGCCGCCACCAACCTCGGGGCCGTCGGGGCGGGCGCGACGCCGCTCGCCGGGTTCGCGCTCGCGGACGCGGCGGCCGGGACGGTGGCGTTCGCCGCGGCCACGGCGACCGTCAACGAGAACGGCGGCACGGCCGCCCTCACGCTCACCCGCACCGGCGGCACGACCGGCGAATTGACGGTCACGGTCAACGTCACCGGCGGCACGGCCGCGGCCGGGGCCGACTTCACCGCCGGGCCGTACACCGCCACGTTCGCGGACGGCGCGACGGTCGCCACCCTCAACGTTCCGATCGCCGACGACGTGATCTTTGAAGGCAACGAGACGATCGTGCTGACGATCGCGGCGGTGAACAACGCCGCCGTCATCGGCACGCCGAACGTCAGCACGCTGACGATCACCGAGAACGACCCGCAGCAGACGTTCGCCGTCACCGACGCGCAAGGGTTCGCGCTCATCGGCGGGACGCTGTCGGCGTTCAGCTCGACCAACCCCGGCGCGTCCCTGGCCCCGATCGCGCTGACCGGCGTGACGGCCGGCGAGACGCTCGTGGCCATCGACTACCGGCCGCAGAACGGCCTCCTGTACGGCCTCGGCGTGGATGCGGCGAACGACACGGCCACGCTGTACCTCATCTCCCCGCGGGGCGGCGTCGCGACGGCCATCGGCACGGCCGGGCAGGTCACGTACACGACCGACGGGACGACGAAGGTGGACCTGCCGGACCCGGCGACCGTGGACTACGACATCGACTTCAACCCGGCCGTGGACCGCGTCCGCGTCGTGGCCGGCGGCCTGAACTTCCGCATCAACCCGAACACCGGCGCGCCCGTGGACGGCGGCGTGGCCACCGGGACGAACCCGGACGGGGCGATCAACGGCGGGACCACGACCGTCGGCGGCACGGCGTACACGAACAGCTTCCCGAACAACGGCGGGGTGACGACGCAGTTCACGCTCGACGCGAGCACGGACAAGCTGTTCGTCCAGAACCCGCCGAACAACGGCACGCAGGTGAGCGGCCTCGGGATCACGGTCGGCGGCAACCCGCTCGACTTCACGGCCGTGAAGGGGTTCGACATCCTCGCCGGGGTGAACGCCCCGGCGTCGAACGGCATCCCGGCCGCCGGGGAGGGGCTGGCCGTCCTGACCGTCGGCGGGTCGGACATCCTGTACCGCATCGACCTGACGACCGGGGCGGCGACCGTCCTCGGCCCGATCGGCGCGTCCCCGGCCGGCATCGACAGCGTCGCGTTCCAGAGCGACCTCGGCCTCGTGCCGACGATCTCGCTCGTCGCCTCGCCGTCGCCGCAGCTGGTCCGGGCGAACGACCCGGCCGGCCTGTTCACCGTGTCGGTCACCGGCGTGGCGGCCGGCGAGTCGCTCGTGGGCATCGACTTCCGCCCGCAGACCGGCCAGCTGTACGGCCTCGGGATCAACGCCACGGCCGAGACCGGCACGCTGTACCTGCTCGACCCGCAGACCGGGGCGGCCACGGCCGTCGGCACGCCCGGCGCGGTCGCGTTCCAGGACGCGGCCGGCGTCGCCGTGGACCTGCCCGACCCGGCGACCGCCGGGTACGGCCTCGACTTCAACCCGGCCGTGGACAAGCTCCGGGTCGTCACCAGCACCGGGCTGAACTTCCGCGTCAACCCGCTCACCGGGGCGGCCATCGACGGCGACCTCGGGGGCGCGGCCGGGAGCGTGGCGAACACGAACACGGACGGCAACATTAACGGCACCGGCGTCACCGGCGTCAGCGCGACGGCGTACACGAACGACTTCGGCCAGGTGGCGACCGGGAAGACGACCCAGTACACGCTCGACGACGTGACGAACAGCCTGTACATCCAGACGCCGCCGAACAGCGGGACGCAGACGGCCGCCCTGCCGATCACCCTCGGCGGCAACCCGCTCGACTTCACCGCCGTCAACGGGTTCGACATCGGGGCCGGCGTCAGCGTCGCCGCGTCCAACGCGGCGGCCGTCGGCGTCGGGCTGGCGAACCTGACCGTCGGCGGGTCGGCCGGGCTGTACCGCATCGACCTGGCGACCGGCGAGGCCGCCCTCGTCGGCACGCTCGGCAGCGGCGCGACCTCGTTCGCCGGGCTGGCGACGGCCGACACACCGGCCGGCACGATCGCGTTCACGGCCGCCGCGTTCAACAAGTTGGAAGCCGGCGGGACGCTCGACCTCACGCTCACCCGCACCGGCGGGACGGGCGGCGCGGTCACCGTCACGGTCACCCTGACCGACGGCACGGCGACCGGCGGCACGGACTTCACGGCCGACCCGATCACCGTCACGTTCGCCGACGGCGCGACCACGGCCACCGCGTCCGTCCCGCTGACGGACGACGCGCTGGACGAACTCGACGAGACGTTCACCGCGACGATCACCGCGCCGACGAACGGCGCGGTCCTCGGGGCGCAGACGACGGCCACGGCGACGATCGTGGACGACGACGGCCAACCGACGGTCAGCGTCGCCGACGCGAAGGTCGTGGAAGGCAACGCCGGCACGACGCAACTCGTGTTCACGCTCACCCTGTCGAACGCCACCTCGCAGACGGTCACCGTCACGGCCGACACGTCCGACGTGACGGCGATCGCCGGGAAGGACTACACGGCCGTCGCCGGCAAGCTCGTCACGTTCGCCCCCGGCGAGACGACGCAGACGGTCAGCATCGACGTGACCGGCGAGACGATCTTCGAGGCGGACGAGACGTTCAAGCTCGCCCTGTCCGCCCCGACGAACGCGACGCTCGGCATCCAGCCCACGGCCGTCGGGACGATCACCAACGACGACACCGCCCCGACGGTGACGATCAACAGCGTGAGCGTTGCCGAAGGGGACGACGGCACGACGGCGGCGACGTTCACCGTCACGCTGTCGGCGGCCAGCGAGGTCCCGGTCACCGTCACGGTGGACACGAAGGACGGCACGGCGAAGGCCGGGTCGGACTACACGGCCGTGGCCGGCAAGGTGGTGACCATCGCGGCCGGGGCCACGACCGCCACGTTCGCCGTGACGATCTCCGGCGACACGGTGAACGAGGCGGACGAGACGTTCACGGCCGTCCTGTCCAACCCGACCGGGGCGACGATCGCGACCGGCGGCGGGACCGGGACCGGCACGATCACGAACGACGACGCCGCCCCGACGCTGACGATCAACGACATGGCCACGTTCGAGGGGAACGCCGGCACGACGACGCTGACGTTCACCGTCACCCTGACCGGCGCGACGGACCAGACGGTCACGGTGAGCGTGGCGACGGCGGACAACAGCGCCCTGGCCGGGTCGGACTACGTCGCGCTGGCGGCGACGACGCTGACGTTCGCCCCCGGCGAGACGACGAAGACCGTCACCGTCACCGTCACCGGGGACACGGTCGTCGAGAACGACGAGACGTTCCTGGTGCAACTGTCCAACCCGACGGTCGGGACGATCGCCGACGGGACCGGGTTCGCCACCATCGTCAACGACGACAACCCGGTCGTGCCGCCGGTGAACAAGACGCTCCTGGTGGGCGTGCCGAACACGGCCATCGGGGCGGGGAGCGGGACGCCGACCGTCCGCGTCATCGACGCGGCCGGCAAGCAGCTGTCGTCCGGCCCCGGCCTGCCGGCGACGTTCACCGGCGGCGTGCGGACGGCCGTGGCCGACGTGAACGGGGACGGCACGCCGGACATCATCGTCGGCAGTGGCCCCGGCTCGATCACCCTCGTCCGCGTCCTGGACGGGGTGACGAACAAGGAAATCTTCACCGTCCAGCCGTTCGAGGGGACGTTCACCGGCGGCGTGTACGTGGCGGCCGGCGACGTGAACGGGGACGGGTTCGCGGACATCGCGATCAGCCCGGACCGGGGCGGCGGCCCGCGGGTGGACATCTACAGCGGGAAGGTCGGGTTCGCGAAGATCGACAGCTTCTTCGGGATCGACGACCCGAACTTCCGCGGCGGGGCGCGGGTGGCGATCGGCGACATCAACGGCGACGGCGTCGGCGACCTGGTCGTCGCGGCCGGGTTCCAGGGCGGGCCGCGGGTGGCGGCGTTCAACGGCAAGTCGCTCGGCACGGCCACGCGGGTGAAGCTGTTCAACGACTTCTTCGCGTTCGAGCCGACGCTCCGCAACGGCGCGTTCGTGACCGTGGGGGACGTGAACGGGGACGGGTTCGCGGACATCATCGCCGGCGGCGGGCCGAACGGCGGGCCGCGGGTGACGGCGTTCAACGCGAAGACGCTCATCTCGTCCGGCGGCGGGCAGTTGGAGTTCCTGGCCAACTTCTTCGCCGGCGACCCGAACACCCGCACCGGCGTGCAGCTGGCCGTCAAGGACATCGACGGCGACAACAAGGCCGACCTCCGCACGGTCGTCGGCGGGCAGGACCAAGTCCTGACGTTCCTCGGCAAGGACCTGACGCCGACCGGCACGCCGCCGTCCACGACGCTGGACGGGCTGCCGGACTTCAACGGCGGCGTGTTCGTCGGGTAACCGCGGCCGCAAGTTACGAAACCGTTACGGCCCGCCACTTCCGAGGGGAAGTGGCGGGCCGGGTTCGTTTTCAAAGTAGTAGGCACACTCCGTGTGCCGTTTCCTGTCGGCCTCGGCGACTCGGGCGAACGCCCCGCGACTCGGACGAACTCACCGCCACCGGCAGCAGACGGCACACGGAGTGTGCCTACTACTATGAGGGGTCGCGGCCCGGAAGACTTCCCGCTGCGGCCGGAAGGAGACGGCACACGGAGTGTGCCTATCTACTTTGTCCTTGAATCAAAATCCCCGATTTCCCCCTCGCCCGCCCGCGTTGCCGCGCCCCCGCCGGTGGGACCGGGGCAACCGCGTCGATGGTCCCAACTTGCGCGGTTGTGCCGCCGGGTGTAACTGCTTCGCCGCGTGACGGCCGGCGCGAATTCCGACCTGTGCCGACGATTCCTGTCCGGCATTGCGGGCGGCATCGGTTAGAGTTTCCCGTTGATGGCCCGCACCGGGGGACGCGCGGACGCGCACGGTGCGGCGGGCGGCGGGGCGTGCCACGGGCGGCAAAAAACGCGGCGGCGGGGACAATCCGTTCCCGCCTCAAACCCGTCTAAATGCGAGACGGATCACTACCGGACACACCACCAGACAATCGCTCATAGAGGATCGAACCATGGGTTCTCGGTTCGCTCGGTTTCGCGGCATCTCCCGCCGGCTGCTCGGCCCTAACGCCCAGGCCGCCCGCCCGGTCCCGCACCACCGGGTCGCGCCCCAGTTCGTGCAACTGGAGGACCGGGTGACGCCGGCCACGTTCGTCGTCACGAACACGCTGGACAGCGTCACCGACCTCGGCGGCGGCCTGTCGCTGCGGCAGGCCATCCTGGCGGCGAACGCGAACCCCGGCCACGACGAGATTGTGTTCAACATCCCGATCAGCCCGTCGCTGCCGTCGCTGCCGAACGACCCGACCGTCCAGTACTTCCCGATCATCCTGGCGACCACCCTGCCGGACCTGACCGACCCGCAGGGGGTGACGATCGACGCCAGCACCCAGCCGCGGGTGGACGTGACCAGCACCCGGCCGCTCGTGCAGCTGCTGCCGAACCCGAACAAGGGGGCGTTCCCGAACGAGATCGGGGCGTTCAACATCGCCGGCCAGAACAACGTCATCCGCGGGTTCGTCATCACCGGGTTCCCGGGATCGGCGATCACGTTCGTCGGCCTCGGGGCGAAGGACAACATCGTCGTCGGGAACTGGATCAACACGGACATCACCGGGACGAAGAGCTGGAACCAGGACCCGATCATCCTGGAGGCCCGGCCGCCGGGGACGCCGGAGGAGCTGACGAACTCCGGCCCGACGCCGGAGCCGATCACCGGCGTGTTCGGCAGCGCCAAGCACGTCACCGCCGGCATCACGATCCTCGGCGGGGCGAGCGGGAACGTCATCGGCGGGGTGACGGACGCGGCCGGCGTGCCGCTGATCGACGGGGCCGGGCGGCTCATCGGCGCGGGCGGGTCGATCATCCGGTTCGGCGGCGCGAACCCGCCGGGCGGCATCCCGATCACGATGGAGATCAACCGGAACGTCATCTCCGGCACGCCGGAGTTTCGCAAGGACTTCCTGCTGGCCGCGGACGGCGGGTCGCGGGAGCGGGACAAGACCGGGGCGGCCGTCGGCCCCGGCATCCGGATCATGGACTTCGGCACGTCCAAAAACCTGGTCCAGGGCAACTTCATCGGCACGGACATCACCGGCCAGGCCGCCATCCCGAACCACAACGGGATCGAGATTTTCAACGGCGCGACCAGTAACCTGATCGGCAACCCGCTCACCCCGGACAGCGAGAACCTGATCCGGTTCAACGCCCACGACGGCGTCCGGATCGCGGAGACGCCGAACCCGTCCAAGATCTCGCCCCGCGGTGCCCCGCTCCCGCAGGGCGAGTCCGGCGACTTCCTCGCCCCCGTGTTCTACGACCGGTACTCGCCGAACTACTTCACCGGCGGGTCGGCCGGCGGCGGCGTGACCGTCCTGGACCTCGCCGCCACCCCGCCCCGGCGGGACACGTTCGGGCAGTTCGCCGGCATCTCCGGCATTGACCCGGACGACTACGGGACGACCCCGACGACCGCCCGCGGGGCGCAGGTCCAGATCGGCACCACGATCACCCTCCGCGGCCAGAACCTGCTCGGCACCACGTCCGTGGCGTTCTTCGGCAACGAGGCCGGGACGGCGCTCGTCCAGGGCAAGTTCAAGGTCATCGACGACTCGGCCGTCGAGGTCGTCGTGCCGGAGGGGGCGGTCACCGGGACCGTCCAGGTCAGTTCGGCCGGCGGCGTGTTCACCGGGCAGAGCGTGACCATCCTCGCCGCCCCGCAGCCGGTCCTCGCCAGCACCTCGACGTTCTTCCCCAGCCAGGGCGTGCCCGGCCAGCGGGTCACGATCAGCGGGTCGAACTTCGGCGGCACCCTCCAGGTGCTGTTCAACGGGCTGCCGGCGAGCAAGTTCACCGTCCTCGACGTGGGGTCGCCGAGCGAGCGGATCGAGGCGTTCGTGCCGGTCGGGGCGGCGTCCGGGCCGATCACCATCCAGAACCCGGCCGGGGCGGACGTGACGCTGCGGCAGTTCGTCGTCGTCACCGAGCCGCCGCCGTCGCTCGACCCGCTGCTGACGACCGCCGGCGTGCCGGGCCAGGAGATCATCCTGTCCGGGGCCGGGTTCACCAGCCTCAGCCTCGTCCGGTTCGGGTTCGTCAACGGGTCGTCCGGGTTCGCGACGACCGACTTCGTCATCGACAGCCCGACCCAGGCCCGCGTCAAGGTCCCGGCGAACGCCCCGCCGAACCTCGGGCCGATCCAGATCACGACGGCCGGCGGGACGGCGATCACGCCGAACAACTTCCAGACGCTGCCGGCCGCCACGCCGGTCGTCGCGACGATTTCCACCGCGTCGGCCGTCGTCGGCGCGACCGTCACGATCACCGGGACGAACCTGCTGTCCACCCTCCAGGTGCTCATCGGCGGGCTGGCGTCGCCGAAGCTGACGGTGGTGAACGACGCCACGATCACGGCGACCGTGCCGCAACTCTCCCCCGGCGGCTACCAGCTCGTCGTGCAGTCGCTGGGCGGGACCTCGGCCCCGCAGAACTTCGTCGTGGCCCCGTCCCCGGCCCCGTCCGTCAACCCGATCACCGGCGTGTTCCGGAACAGCCAGGTGCTGATTACCGGGAACAACCTGCTCGGCACCAGCCGCATCCTGTTCGGCGACCCCCGGCCGGGGTTCGGGGTGGCCGTGCCGGCGTTCGAGGTGCTGGACAACACGACCATCCGGGCGACCATCCCGGTCGGGGCGGGGAACGGGCCGTTCTTCGTCACCACCCCCGGCGGGCAGGCGTCGAACACCGCGACCATCCTCAACAGCCTGCCCCCGAACATCGGGGAGGCGGCGCTCCCAAACCCGGTGTCCGGGCAGGTCGGCACGGTCGTGTCGCTCGAAGGGAACGGGCTGCTGGCCACCCAGGACGTGTTCTTCCCGGCCGCCGGCGGCGGGTTCATCCCGGCCGCCAAGTTCACCGTCGTCAGCGACCAACTGGTCACGGCCGTCGTCCCGCCGGGGGCGGCGAGCGGGCCGATCCAAATTCAGACCGTTCCCCGCGTGGTCGGCGGCCCGCGGCAGGTCGTCAGCTCCGCGAACTTCACCGTCAACGCATCCCCGCTGCCGGTCCTCGGCTCCGTGTCGACCACGACCGGGCCGATCGGCACGTTCCTGACGCTTACCGGCAGCGGGTTCACCGGGGCCGTGCAGGTCGTGATCGGCGGGTCGCCGACGTCGGACTTCACCGTCCTGAGCGACAACCAGATCCAGGTCCGCGTCCCGAACCTGGCGCAGGACGGGTCGGTCGTCGTCGTCACCCCGGCCGGGATCGCGACCAACGGGAGCGACCTGACCGCCCTGGCGCTGCCCCCCGGCTCGACGGTCACCGTCACCGGGACCGGGTTCACCGGCACGTCGGCGATGACGTTCGGCGGGGCGGCGGTCGCGAACTTTAACATCGTGGCCGACACCCGACTGATCTTCGTCGTCCCGCCGGGGGCGGTCAACGGCATCCTCGGGCTGGTCAAGGTTCCGGGATCCGGCACGCCGACGTTCACGACGTTCGACGTGACCCCGTCCCCGTTCCCGGTCGTCACGTTCAGCACGCCGGGCACGGTCCGGAACGCCCAGGTCACGATCCAGGGGACCGGGCTGCAAGGGGCCACCCAGGTGCTGTTCAACGACCTGCCGTCCGAGTTCACGGTGATCTCGGACGGGCAGTTGAACGCGATCGTCCCGAACGGGGCCAACCCCGGCACGATCAAGGTCGTCACGCCGGGCGGGTTCGCGATCAGCCCGAACGACTTCCGGATCACCGCCGCCCCGCCGCCGCAACTGTTCGACATCGCCGGCGTCGGCCCGGCCCTCAGCACACCGGACATCGGCATCATCGGGTCGAAGTTCTTCCTGAACGGCGGCACCCAGGTGATCGACATCGACGGCACGTCGTTCACGTTCAGCACGCTCGACAGCATCTTCCGGGTGGAACTCACCGAAGTGGACAGGTTCGGCAACCCGATCGGGCTGACGACCGAGGCCCGGTTGGACGGGGACGACATCCTGGTCGGCCCGAACAGCCTGTCCGAGACGAACTACTTCTTCACCATCCCGGCCGTCGAGCCGGGGTTCTACAGCGTGCAGGTGTACGCCAGCACGAAGGATCTGGCGACCGGGAAGAACCTGCCGACGTCCGGGTCGAAGCAGGACTCGTCCCTGCGGGCGACGACGAACATCCTCGGCCAGCAGTTCCTGTACGGGGACATCCTCGAGGTCGTCCAGAACGCGACGCCGATCGTCGAGCGGGTGGTGTCGAAGGCGAAGGATCCGGACGCGGCCGTCGTGACGGACGAGGACCGGCTGCTCCGCGGCGTGCCGATCAGCGTGTTCGGCAGCGGGTTCACCGGGGCCACAGCGGTGACCATCGGCGGCACGACCGTGACCGCCCAGTCCGGGCTGATGAAGGTCATTTCCGACGAGGAGGTGCAACTGAACATCCCGCGGTTCGCCGGCGTCGGGGCGATCGCCGGGGCGAAGGTGTCGGTCACCGTGCCGACGTTCATCAACCTCGGGGCGTTCTACACGCCGTCGTCGTTCACGTCGCAGGAGGACGTGCGGATCGACATCGCGGCGACGCCGCCGCTGGCGTACACCGTCCCGGACGGCGGGGCGTTCCTGCCGGGGCAGAACATCACCCTGACGGCGGCCGCCGGGAGCACGTTCTACGGCGTCACCGGCGTGAGCATGGCGGCCACGGCTATCGACAACAACGGGGCGTTCGTCAACCTCGGGACCGCCCAGGCCCCGTTCTTCCGGGAGTTCGGCGAGAACGCCCCGTTCGTGAACATTGCCATCGCCTCGAACGGGAAGACGGCGACCGCCCAGATCCCGACCAGCTTCCTGAAGGTTCCGGACCCGCCGACCGGGTTCGCCAAGGTCGGGTTCCTGGAGGTCCGCGCCGGCTCGAACGAGTCCCCCGTGGGCATCGTCGGCATCGGCACGCCGACGATCCGGAACAACGAGACGCCGAACGTCGCGTCGATCAGCAAGACGAACTTCTACAACCGGAAGATCACGCTGAACGCCCCGCCGCCGACGGCGAAGGACCACCTGTCGCTCGTGAGCGTCAACACCGTCGAGATCACGATCGAGGTGCCGGGCGGCACGAGCACGATCGTGCTCGGCCGGAACAACATCCAGGTCGACGCCGGCAACAACCTCGTCGTCACCCTGCCGTCCGCTCCGAACAAGCCGACGTTCGACAACACCAACCCGCACTTGGGGGCCGCCACGAGCGGGTGGCCGAACGGGACGGTCAAGGTGGCCAACGACATCGGCAACGGGGCCGGGAACTTCACCCGCGACGACCAGCCGAACGCCAAGCTGTTCGACTTCCGGCTCACCCCGCGGGCCCCGCAGGACAACCGCATCCAGGCGCAGCCGATCTACGAGAACGGGGCGCAAGTCCTCGGCAAGAACGGGCTGACGGACGACCTCGCCCAGCAGGGGATCGACGGCGACCACGGGATCGACTTCGTCACCCGGCTGGACACCGGCGGCATCGCCGTCCCGGACGGGATCATCGGCCGGGTGTTCAACTTCGGCTACCGCCGCAGCGACCAGATCTTCCCCGGCAACCACGGCCGCGGCGGGATCAACGACGGCTACCTGAACTCGTTCAGCCTGGAGCCGGGCGTCCCGAACGCCATCGGCGGGGTCGTGGACCCGAACGTCCTGGACTCCATCGACCCGCCGCCGGCCCACTTCATTTACGGGCCGATCAACAGCTTCAACAACGTCGTCGGCGGCCGGTTCTACGGCCCGAACCTGCTGCAGAACTTCCCGCTGCTCCAGGTCGTCCAGTCCACCCTGGACCGGACGCAGTTCAACACGGCGCTCATCGCCAAGCCGTTCCGGTCGTACCGGATCGACTACTACTACAACCCCGGGTTCGACGACCAGTCGGCGGAGGCCCTCCGCACGTCCGTGGCCGGGTACGGGGAAGTGTTCCTCGGGTCGAAGATCATCAGCACGGACTTCCAGGGGAACGGGTCGATCCTGTTCTCCGTCGGGGTCAAGCAGCCGGACGCGGACGGGAACGTCACGTTCGCGCCGGGCGAGTTCCGGCTGCCGAACAACCAGCCGCTGCCGGAGAGCGTCCTCAACTCCGGGACCGGGGTGGTCGTCGCCACGGCGACCGACCTGACGCCGGCCGGGCCGTTCGGCCCGACCGTCACGGAGGGGCCGGACGGCACGTCCCGGTACAGCTTCTTCCGCCGGGTGGACACCTCGACCGGGGCGATCTCCGGGACGGTGGTGTTCGACAAGAACAACAACAAGGTCCAGGACGCGAGCGAGACCGGCGTGGCCGGCGCGACGGTCGAGCTGTTCCTCCGGCAGGTGGACGGCGGGCTGCCGGCGAAGGCGAACCTGACGGTCCTCACGGACGAGGGCGGGGCGTACTCGTTCGACCAGGGGTCCACCCCGGCCGGGCTGGGGCTGCCGAACGGCCAGCACCTCGTCCGCGTCACGCTGCCGTCCGGCAAGGACTTCCAGTTCTCCGTCCCGGCGAACGGCCAGCTCTCCCCGACCATCGTGGCCGGCGAGACGGTCCCGAGCCAGGACTTCTTCGTCGTCGGCACGGGCGCGGCGATCTCGACCGGCAAGATCGGCGGGCAGGTCATCTTCGACCAGAACAAGAACGGCGTGTTCGACGCCGGCGACGCCGGCATCGCGGGCGCGACGGTCAACCTGTTCCAGCGGCAGCCGGACGGGTCGTTCCCGGCCGCCCCGGCCCAGACGTTCACGACGGACGCCACCGGCGTCTACCAGTTCGGCGCGCCGCCGGCCGGGCCGGGGTTGGTGGTCGGCACCTACGAGGTCCGGTTGACGCTGCCCAACGGGAAGGACTTCCAGTTCTCCAACCCGGCGAACGGCGTCCTGACGCGGGCGATCGTGTCCGGCGAGACGATCACCGGCGCGAACTTCCTGGCGACCGGGACCGGGGCGACGGTGCCGCCGATCATCCCGCCGATCGTCCCGCCGGTCATCCCGCCGATCACGCCCGGGGCGAAGCTGCTCGCCATCGGGGCGGACGCCGGCGGCGGGCCGCAGGTCAACGTGTACAACCAGGTCGGCACGTTCCTGTACCAGTTCGCGGCCTACGACCCGCGGTTCACCGGCGGCGTCCGGGTGGCGACCGGGGACGTGACCGGAGACGGCAAGGCGGACGTGGTGACCGCGCCGGGGGCCGGGGCCATCGGCGTCGTCAAGGTGTTCGACGGCGTCACCGGCGTGCTGTCCGGGCAGTTCCAGCCGTACGAGGATTCGTTCACCGGCGGCGTGTACGTTGCCACCGGGGACATCGACGGGGACGGCGTCCAGGACATCATCACCGGGACGGGCAAGGGCGGCGGCCCGCGGGTGCAGGTGTTCCAGGGCGGCACGTTCGCCTCGATCCTGAACTTCTTCCCGTACGAATCGACGTTCCGCGGCGGCGTCCTCGTGGCCGCCGGCGACGTGAACGGCGACGGCCGGGCCGACATCGTCACCGGCACCGGGGTCGGCGGCGGCCCCCGCGTCCAGGCGTTCTCCGGCGTGGACAACAAGGTCCTCGCCAACTACTTCGCCTACGAGAGCACGTTCCGCGGCGGCGTGTTCGCCTCAGTCGGTGACCTCAACGGCGACGGCCGGGCCGAGATCATCACCGGCACCGGGCGGGGCGGCGGCCCGGTCGTCAAGGCGTTCGACAGCGTGGTGCTGGCGGCGTTCAACCCGTCCCCGACGCCGGTGCAGTCGTTCTTCGCGTTCGACCCGAACTTCCGGGGCGGCGTGCGGATCGACTCGATCGACGGGAACAACGACGGCAAGCTGGACTACGTGGTCGCGGCCGGGCCGGGGGCCACGTCCCTCGTCCGGGTCATCGACTTCGCCAGCCAGCAGGACGTGTTCCGCATCCAGGCGTTCGACCCGGCGTTCCTCGGCGGCGTGTTCGTCGGCGGCACGCACTAGCGGCCGACGGGTGACGCGAACGAAGAACCCCCGGCGAAGGCCGGGGGTTTTTGTTTGTCGGGTCTTGTAGGGCGGGTCAAGGCTTTGCGCCGACCTGCCGAACGACCGCAACCACCAACAAGAGTCGCCGAGGTGGCGGAGACCGTTGCGGCGGGTCGGCGCAAAGCCTTGACCCGCCCTACGAAACCCCGCTCGTTTCGTCGTTGCCCGCGATTCCGTGCCATCTTAGATTGACTGTCACCCCCTCTCCCACGGCCTCGCACCGAGACTCGCTCCATGCCGTCCGGGCACGATGACGCTGTTCGACCGGACCCCGACCCGCCGCCGGTCGGCGGGTCGGGGACGGTCCGCCAGCACACCGACCAGGGGCCGTCCGGCACGTTCAAGCAGCCCGACCGCCAGGCCGCGGCCGCGACCGTCACGTTCCTCCGCGGCTCCGCCGGGCCGCTCCCGCAGGTCCACACGCGGGAGGAACTCACGCAGCTGATCGTCCGCAGCAAGGAGGGTATCGAGCCGCCGCTCGTCGCCGGGTACACGCTCGTCCGCGAACTCGGGTCCGGGGCCTACGGGACCGTCTGGGAGGGGCAGAACGCCGACACGAAGGAGCGGGTCGCGATCAAGTTCTTCCTGGCGTCCCGCGAGAACACCGGGACCGTCCTCGAAGAGGTGACGAACCTCCGGGACGCCGAGGGGTGCTACGGCATCATCTCCGTCAAGCAAGTCAACCGGCACGGCATCGCCCCGCATTACGTCCCGAACTACGTCATGTCGCTGGAGGTCGGCGGGTCGCTCCAGAAGCGGATCGACGCCGGCACGCTGACGCCGGACCGGGCCGTGCGGCTGTTCGCGCAACTGGCCCGCGCGATGGCGTTCGTCCACTCCCGCGGCCTGCTGCACTGCGACCTGAAGCCGGCGAACGTGCTCCTGAACGCGGCGGAGGAGCCGGTCGTCGCGGACTTCGGGCAGGCGCAGCGGGCGAGCAGCACGGTCGCGGCCCTCGGCACGTTCTTCTACATGGCCCCGGAGCAGGCCACCCGGCAGCCCCGCACGCCGAGCACGCAGTCGGACGTGTACTCGCTCGGCGCGATCCTGTACACGATGCTCGTCGGCAAGCCGCCGCGGCACGACGAGCGGTTCCTGGCGAAGCTCCGCGGCATGGCCGACGTGGACGACACGCTGGAGGCGTACCGCGTCGGGCTGAAGGACCTGCCGCCCCCGACGGCGCACAAGGGGGTCGCCGACCCGCTGCTCGCGCAGCTGATCGACCGCTGCCTCGACCTCGACCCGGACAAGCGGCCGGACGACGCCGGCGACCTGCTCCGCCACCTGAAGCACCGGGACTGGTGGAACCGGACGAGGCCGGTCGTCACCCTCGGCACGGCGGCGACGGCCGTCGGCATCCTGATCCTCTTGACGCTCAGCCTGTGGGCCGGGGACGTGGTGCTGGCGAACTCCCGGCGGGACATCACCCGCGAAATCCAGGGGAGCCTGCTCCGCGACTCGTGGTTCGGCCGCAAGGAGACCGAGGACCGGTTCGACGAGCGGATCCGGTTCATGGAAGAAACGGCCCACGCGTGCCCGGCCGACCTGCGGGAGCAGCTCGCCCGGCTGGCGAAGAAGGTCGCCGCCCCCGCCTTCAAGCCCGCCGACCTGACCGAGGCCGACCGGCGGCCGTTCGACGCGTGGCTGACGGCGTGCCACAAGGACCTGCTCGTGCGAGAGGGGAAGACCGGGTGGAAGTCGATCAGCCTGCTCCTCGCCGCCCCCGGCCGCGGGTACTTCGTCAGCCGGGTGGACACCGGCGGCGAGGTCACGACCCGGACCGGCGCGGACGGCGCGACCGTGTACGGGACGAACTGGGCGTTCCGCGACTACTTCGGCGGCGGCGGCAACGACTACCCGAAGCGGGGCCGGACCGACCTGGCCCACGCCCCGATCCACCAGACGCACATCACGCAGGCGTACCAGTCCACGGCCGACAACCGGCCGTGGCGGGTGGACGTGGCGACGCCGATCTTCGCCCGCGAGTCCGGGACCGACCGGGAGGTCGTCGCCGTCCTCGTCACCGGGTTCGACCAAAAGAACGACCTGCGGCCGTGGATCGAGGCGGACGACGACACGTTCCCGCCGAGCATGGCCATCGCCAGCCAGGTCAACTCCGTGCTGATTAACGACCGCGGGTCGTGGGTGTGGCACGAGGGGGCGATGGCGAAGCTGGAGGCGGACCTCGCCGCCGGCGGGCTGCCCCGCGACCCGGAGCGGTACCTGGTCGGCCCGTGGAACGCCCCGCGGCTGCCGACCGTCGAGGGGGACCCCGACCCGCTGCCGCCGCTCGACCGCTCCGGCGACCCGGAGATGCGGCTGCGATTGTCCGACCGCCACCGGGACTCGTGGCAGGACGAACCCGGCCCGGCCGCGAAGCGGTACATCGCCGCCTACGAGGTGTTGCTGCCGTACAAGAACAGCCGGTTCCCGCAACTGCGGGAGAAGCCGTGGTATCTTGTGGTGAAACTCGACGCGGCGACGGCCCTCCGCCCGGTCGAGGAGCTAAAACAGAAGATGCAGTGGGCCGGGCTGGTGTTGTTCGCCGGCCTGCTGGCCCTCACGGTGGCGTTGTGGGTGTGGCTGATCCGTCTGCTTCGGCGTCAGGAGTTCGCGACCAATGGCTGAACTGGAAGCCCTGTACGAGAACAAAGAGCAGAACGTCCGCAACGGCTGGCGGAACCCCCTCCCGGCGAACCAACCGATCAAGCTCGGCCGCGTCCACGGCCAGGCCGACTGGTGGATGAACGACGGCCTCATCTCCGCGTTCCACGCCACCGTCCAGTGGGACGGCGAGCGGCTGACCGTGACCGAGCGGACCGACCCGCCGCCGACCAACCGCATCTACTACCAGTCCCGGCCGCAGCCGACGTTCGCTATCGCCCCCGGCGACTCGTTCGTCATCGGCAACACGGTGTTCATGCTCCACGCCGGGTCCGCGTCCACGATCGCCGCCGACCGCCCGGACGTGACTATCCCGGCCGAGGCCACGTTCACCCGCGCGCAGCTCCGGCAGGTCCCGTTCGACACGTCGGCCACGTTCCTGCGGGCGCTCGAGCAGGTCCCGGACGTGCTCCGGCTGGCGAACGACGAGGACATGCTGTTCCGGAACATGGTGAAGGTCGGCCTCGACGCGCTGCCGCACGCCGACGCGCTGGCCGTGGTGCAAATCCCGCCGGAGGCGACGGAGAACGACAAGCGGGTGCTCGTCCGCACCCACCAGCAGCGGATGGCCGGCAAGGCCGAGACGTTCATGCCGTCCCGCCGGCTCGCGTTCCGCGCCGTCCGGCAGGAGAAGAAGAGCGTCCTGCACGTCTGGATCGGGGAGAAGAACGAGAACATGACGATCCGGATGGACTCGCACATGCCGGGCGTGCCGTGGGCCATCTGCACGCCGTTCAAGGACGACTCCGGGTGGGGGCTGTACGCGGACGGCCGGCTGCCGAAGGAGCCGGCCGTCGAGCGGGGGCAGGTCCGGGACAAGGAGCTGACCGACTACCAGAAGGTGATCGAACTCGTCGCCGGGCTGATCGAATCGACCCGCAAGGCCCACCAGCTCGACCGGCAACTGACGCTCTACCGCCGGTTCATCCCGCGGCGGCTGTGGAACGACGCCTCCGCCGAGCAGCTCGACGAAATCCTCCACCCGCGGCTGACGACGGCGACCGTGCTGTTCTGCGACATCCGCGGGTCGTGCAAGTACGCCGAGGACGGCGAGATGAACCTGGAGGAAACCTGGTTCGACCTGGCGACGGCCATCGACGACATGACGAACATCATCTCCGGGGAGGACGGCATCGTGGCCGGGTTCCAGGGGGACGCGGTCATGGCGTTCTGGGGCTGGCCGGACAACATGGACGACCAGATCGAGCGGGCGGCGAAGGCGGCGCTCAAAATCCGCCGCCGGTTCGACCAGCTCGGCTGGCGGAAGGACCTGAGCTGCGGCATCGGCATCGCCCACGGGCAGGTGATGGCCGGCCGGATGGGCGCGTCCGAGTTGGCGAAGGTGGACGTGTTCGGCCCGACCGTCAACCTCGCGTCCCGGCTGGAGTCGCTGACGAAGCAGTTCGGCGCGCGGATTCTGCTCGACGAATCGGCGGCGAAGTATTTGTCCGAGAAGCAGTGGCGGCAGGGCCGCGTCCGCCGGCTGGGCCGGTTCATCCCGAAGGGGATGACGAAGGGGACGGTGCTGAGCGAACTGCTGCCGCCGGAGCACGAGCCGGTGCAGGGGAACATCAAGGAGGCCGTCCGCCGCAGTTGGGAGGAGGCGCTCGGGTGGTTCCTGGCCGGCGAGTGGGGCCAGGCCCGCAACCGGTTCGAGCAGTTCTTCGGCAACGACCCGGCGGCGAGGCAGCTGCTCGACCACATGGCGAAGACGAACGGCACGCCGCCGAAGGACTGGGCCGAGAAGCCGGACATCGTGCTGGAATCGAAGTGACGGCGACCGGTCCGACCCCGGCCACGGCGAGCGTCCCGGCGTGAGCGGGACGTGCCTATACCCGTGCGGTGACGGGATGCCATAGCTGGTGGAACCCAGAGCGGAAGCGACGGGGTGTGGTGACAGCCCCCACACCCCGTCGCTTCCGCTCTGGGTTCCACTGTTGCGGTTGGAGTATGTCGATTCTGGGTACGAGACACGTCACGCTTACGCCGTGACGCTCGCCGTTGCGACGGCAACCTCTCACCGCGCCACGTTCGCCCCCGGCCACACCAGTTCGTTGAACCGGTCCACCGGCTCCTTCGCGCTCCAGGCAATCCCACGCAGCAGCAGCACGCGGAACAGCGGGTCGTCGAACGTGTGCGAGTAGTGGCCGGGGATCGACACGAACACCCGCCCCTTGCCCGGTTCCAGCGACCACACCTGCGGCCACGCGGCCTTCTCCTCGATGGCCGTCGCCAGCACGCGGTCCGGCTTCAAGTCGCCGACGAGCTTCCAGTACGTCTCGTCGATCAGGTCGAGCTTGTCGAAGTTCCGCAACACCGGGTGCTTGGCCTCTTTGTTCACCGCGAGTGACACCTCGCCGTGCCGGAACTTGGTCCCGCCCGGACTGGCGAGGCCGATGCGGGTCGCGAAGCCGGGGCCGTCCTTCCGCCCTTCGAGCGCCCAGTGGACGTACACCAACCCGCCGCCGCGTTCGAGGAACGCGTCCACGTCGGCGGCCCGCTTCGCGTTCCAGTCCCCCTGGTGGTTGAACACCATCACGTCGGCCTTCGCGAACTCGTCCTTCGCCGGCCACTCCCACGCGGTCACGACCTCCGTGTTGTCCGCCGCCGCGAGGAGTTCGGCCCAGGCTTTCTGCCACGCCGGGTAGTCGTGCTCGCCGGGGCCGTGGTCCTTCGGCCCGGCGACGAGGACGACCCGCACCGGCCGCGTCTTCCCCGGCGGGGTCGGCGCGCCGGCGAGGGCGGCGTTCACTTCCGCCACCGTCCGCGGCTTCGGCCGCTGGCCGGGGTAGTCCCGCGGCATACTCACCGGCGACGTGAGCAGGAACGTGAGCAGGTCCTTCATCCGCTCCGGGCCGAGCAGCTTCGGCAACTCCTCCGGCATCGTCGAGACGGCCGACGCCTTCCGCGACTCCACGGCCGCGGCGGGAACCTCGGTGATAACGCCTTTCGCGTCCGCGATGCGGAGCCTGTCGCCGACGGTCTGCACGACGCCGGTGAGGGACCGGCCGTCGGTCAGGTTGACGGTGTACGTCAGGTGGTCCGGGTTGATGGCGAAACTCGGCTTCTCGATGTCGCGAAGGACGGAGGCGTAGTCGCGGTGGATCAGGTTCGACAGGTCCGGCCCGATCGTCTCGCCGCGGCCGTGGACGGTGTGGCACTTCGCGCACGCCGCCTGCTCGCTGAAGAACACCTTCCGGCCGCGTGCCCAGCTCCCGCCCGCGAGTTCCGCCGCCGGCTTCGGCGGCGCGGGTTCGAGCGCCTTCGCCGACGTGTCCGCCCACGGCACGAGGGCGCGGTGAAGTTGGAACGGCCGCGGGCGCTCGTCCTCGGCGGTGAAGAAACTGATGGAGAACGAGTCCTGCTCGGTCAGGACGAAGTTCGGTATCGTCACTTCGATGAGGGTCGGCCGTCCGATATTCGGTTCGATCAGGACCAAGCCGACTTCCTTCTTCAGCCCCCCGATCACATAGCCCGTGTCGCCCTCGCCGACGACTTTCACGGCCCCTCTCGCCGGGTACTGTAACGTCACCCTCTCCGGCGGGAACTGGTGATCCAGCCGCGACCCCGGTTGCACGGCCGGGCGGAGCATGTCCGTCAGGTTCAATTTCGCCTTCAGTCTGAGCGTGCCCTTCTCCTTCATCGCCGCCCACAGCGCGTCGTGTGTCGCGCTGCCGCGGGTCAGCTGCTTCGCCCCATTTAAATCCAAGCTCGGCAGCCAGCCGGTCCACGCCACCTTGTCGCCGACCGTCCACGTCGCCTCCCAGCCGGACAGGTCGAACCCGAGATCGACTTCCGCGTGCTGCCCGTCCTTGCCCGCCGTGCGGCCGAGGCCGGGGAGCGTGACGGCGTAGTGGACCGCGGCCGTGTGCGGGTCGGTCGCCAGCACCAGCGACCGCCGGTCCGGGGTCAGCTGCGCCGACCGCACCGGCACGTCGAACCGCGGGGCCGTCTTCTCCGCCTGCACCACCGCGTACCCCGGCCACAAGGACTCGAACCGGTCCCCGGCCCGGACGTGCGGCCCGGCCGTCACCTTCGTCCGCCGGACCACGTCTTGCAGCTGCCCCGGCTCGACCGGCCGGTCGAACTCCACGCGGACCTCGTTCGGGCCGCTCGGCCACGCCAGCACCGGCTGCGGCAGGTCGCGGCCGGTGTAGCTGATCTTGAACAGCTTCCCCTTACCCGTCGGCCCGCTGCCCCAGTCCGGCCCGCCGCTGTGGCAACACACGACGAGGTCCCCGGCCGGCGACAGGCACACGTCCATCGTCAACATGTTCAGGGACGCGAACAGGTCCGTCTTCGCCACGTACCCGGCCGGCGTCTTCACCAGCTTCGTCCGCCACAGTTTCCCCCGCGACTCGCCGGTCACGAACAGGTCGCCGGCCCACGCCTTCGGGCCGAACGTCGGGCCGCCCGGCGTCACCGGGTCGTTGAAGCAGATGCCGCACGTCGATTGGTGCTGCGGGCCGTAGTCGAACGTGCTCGGCTCGTCGATCACGTTCGGCAGGTGCTTCGGGTGGCGGGGCGGGAACCCGTAGTGCCGCCCTTTCTGGACGTGTAGCAGCTCGTCGAGCGGGTTGCCGTTCGGCAGCCACGTCGCCCCTTCCTGGTCGGAGATGAACAGGTCGCCGGCGGCGTTGAACCGCATCGCCACGGACATCCGCGTGCCGGTGGCGTAGGTCTCGCGGGTCTTGAAGTCGGGCGACACCTTCTGAATCGTGCCGCGCTCGTCGGTCAGGGAGTACCGGGCGTTGCCGTCCTTGTCCAGGAGGTAAGCGTTCGCGTAGTTCGCCGTGCCCCGGCCGAAGTACACGCTGCCGTCCCTCGGATCGACGACGACGCCGATCGCGTCGATGTTCACGCTCTTGTCCTTCCACCCGTCCGCGACGACGACCTCCTTGTCGGCCTTGCCGTCGCCGTCGGTGTCGGTGATGAGCAGGCACTTCCCCTCGGCGGCGACGAACACGCCCTGCCCGTACTTGTAGTTCGGCGGCGTCAGGTCCATGCCGATGGGCGACTTGAGCGTCTTCTTGTTCTCGAAGAAGGGCGTGGCCTTATCTTCGAGGCCGTCGCCGTCCGTGTCGCGGAGCAGCCAGATGTTGCCGTCGTACCCGACGGCCACGAGCGTGCCGTCCGGCCGGTACTTGACGTTGTTGATGTTCGTGAGGTTGACCGGCAGCTCGCGGGCCGTGAAGCCGGGCACGAACGTCTGCACCGCCGGCGGGTTCTTCACGGGGACCAGCGCCTCGCCCTGTGTTTCAGAATCGGCGGGGACCGATTCTTTCAGGGCGGCGTACTTCGTCGCCAGATAAGAGCGGACGGCCTTCAACTCGTCAGCAGTCAGCACGCGGTCGTAGACGAGCACCTCGGCGATGTCGCACCGGCTGAACCCGGCCGCGACCTGCTGGCCGGGGGCGTTGTTGTAGAACCGCGCCCCGACGGTGATCTCGTCCAGGCTGACGCGGCCGCCGGCCCGCGGCCGTTGGCCCTCGGCTTGGCCGTTGACGGCGAGCCGCAGGGTCTTCGCGTCGGCGGTCAGTTCGAGCGTGACGAGTTCGCCGAACGCTCCGGCCGCGGTGCGGAGGTTCCTTGCGCCGCCGAACCCGGCCCCCTCGACGTTCAGCACGCTGAACCGCGGCGTCGCCGTCGGGCCGAAGTCGATGTTCAGCCCGCTCTGGTAGTCCTTCTGGCCGGCCGCGTTGAACGCCAACATGCCGAGGAACGAACTCGGGTTCTTCCGCGGCACGGCGACGAGGAACACGGAGAAGGCGTCGAGGTTGGTCGCCTGCTTGACGGCCCGCAGGTGGTCGTCGGTCCCGTCGAACCGGGCGACGCCGACGCCGGCGACGATGAGCCGCGTCGGTCGCGCGTCGGCGACGGGTTGCGCCAGGTTCCGGCCGCGGCCGGAGGCGTCGTGCCACTGCGCGATCTTGTGGTCGGCCGGCGGCGGCTGGCGGCCGAACGCCCGCTGGCCGTCGAGCCAGAGCTGCAGGCCGTCGAGGACGGTCAGCCGCTTGTCCGCCCACGGCTCGGCCGCGGTCGCGACGGTCGGGAGCAGGGTGAGGATCGCGAGGGCGAGGAGGCGGGGGAGGGTCATCGGGAGGCTTCCCACAAGCGAGGGGCACGACGCTGAGGAGGTATCCTAGCGACCGCCCACGAATCCGGGTCGTGGCACGCGCAACGACCGGTTTTGTGGAACCCTGAGCGGAAGCGACGGGGTGTGGAGATAGCCCGACACCCCGTCGCTTCCGCTCAGGGTTCCACAAGCAACGGCTCCCGACCGTCGCGACGACCAGTCGCTAGTTTCCGCCCGCCGCGTGTGGTAACATTTCCTTCGCACGCCATCCGCACCAGGACGCCGCCGATGACCCGTTTGCTCCTCCCGGCCGTTGCCTTCCTCGCCCTCGCCGGGGCCGCCGCCGCGCAGCCGCAGGCGCTGCCGGCCGAGCAACTCAAGAAGATCAAGGCCGCGACCGTGTTCGTGAAGGTCGCGTTCGGCAACCTCGAAGGGTCCGGGTCCGGGTTCGTCGTCCACGCGGCGAAGGACTACGGCCTCGTCGTCACGAACGAACACGTCATCTCGCCGCCGCAGCCGCGGGCCGGGTTCGGCCGGTTCCCGCCGCCGCCCGGCTTCCCCGGCCGGCCGCCGATGATTGGCGGCGGCGGGAAGCCGTCCGTCGAGGTCGTCTTCAACAGCGGCACGCCGACCGAGTGGAGCGTCAAGGCGGACATCCTTTACGAGAACAAGGCGGACGACCTCGCGCTGTTGAAGGTGCGGGCGCTCAAGCCGATCCCGGACCCGTTGGCCCTCACCGGCGCGGACAAGCTGCCGGAGACGACGCCGGTGTACGTCTGCGGGTTCCCGTTCGGCGACGCGCTCGCCGAGGGGGCGAAGAACCCCGAAATCTCCATCGGCGTCGCCAGCGTGTCCAGCAACCGGCTGGACGGCCTCGGCAACGTCGTCACGGTGCAGCTGAACGGCGCGCTGAACCCCGGCAACAGCGGCGGCCCGGTCGTCACGCAGGAGGGGAAGCTCGTCGGCGTGGCCGTGAAGACCGTCACCGGCGCGGGCATCGGGTTCGCCGTGCCGCCGGCGAAAGTCCGCAGCGCCGTGCAGGACGTTCACTTCACCGTCCCGGCCGTGACGTTCATCGACGGGCCGCCGAAGAAGGTCCGACTCGAATCGAAGATGGTGGACGCCCTCGGCCGTAACCGGCGGCTGGAGGTCCACGTCGCCGCGGCCTCGAACATCACCCCGCCGGCCGAGGTGTCGAAGCTGCCGACCGCGACGGTCCTCGCCCCGGTCATGAAAGGCGACCTCGTCACGGCCGAGTTCACCCCGTTCTCGGCGTCGCACTTTTGGGTCCAGTTCGTCTGGACGGACGGCAGCGGGAAGGTGTCCCGCAACACGCCGCTGCGGCTCGCCGCCGAGACGCAACGCACCACCGCCCCGAACCCGCTCGCCGCCCGCCCGACCCCGCGGCCCGCGCCGGGGGGCAGCCCGCAGCCGTTCGTGGACGGCAAGCAGTTGCCGCCGCTGGCGCGGGACCTCGGCCCGACGCCGGCCGGGCAGATGGACGTGGACGAACTCAACCGCAAGGCCCGCGACCTGACCGGCAAGGACCTGACCATCGACATCCTGACGACCGGCTCCTCGGCCGGGTGGGGCGACGGGCCGTCGCTGTCCGGGTACAACCGCAACAAGCAGATGCCCGGCGGCCTCGACTTCGTCGTGGACCGCACCATGGCCGACCAGATGACGGCCCTCCGCGTGTCCGGGTTCCTGGCCGTGAGGCTGAAGGGGAAGCCGCAACGATCGGCCGCCCAGAAGCCGTGGGAGCTGTTCGTCGTCGAGGAGATCGGGCTGCTCGCGGCCGACGGGACGGTCGCGGCGACGTTCAAGCGGGGCGCGGCGGTCGCCGCCCCGCAGTCGCCGCCGACGCCGCAACGCGGGTTCGACACGGCCGGCGAAATCCGCCGCTACCAAGAGTTCCGCACGAACCCGCAGGCGACCGTCGGCCGGACGTACCAGCACGGGATGTACCTCACCGGCGTCAACGACGAGGTCGTCCGCGTCGGCAACCGGGACGTGGCGGTCAAGCGGCTGAACGTGACCGACCGGCTCGGCCGGGCAATCCGCGAGGTGAAGTTGTACGCCGAGCCGGTGACGGGGGAGAAAATCCAGGCCGCGTTCAAGGCCGACGGCCGGGTGAAGGTAATGGCTCAGATCACGTTCCAGCCGTTGCGGGCCGAGGCCAACGGGGCCGACTGCGGGGTGACCGAGATTTCGTTCTTCGACGACGCCTACGCCAACCGCGGCTGGACGGAGAAAGGCCCGCTGCCGGACCTCTTCCCGCCGCCGGCGGCCGTGCCGGTCGTCGCGAACCCGCCGGCCCCGCAGCCCGAACTCGTGCCGAACCGCGACGCGATGGTCCCGGCCAACGGCGACCCCGCGCTACGGGCACCGGGGGAGAAGCGGCCGGCCCTGCCGCCGGGTGAAGTCGATGAAGAGGGCGGCAGCAAGGGGTTGATGATCGGCCTGTTGGTCGTCGTGCTGCTCGTCATCGCCGGCGGCGTGGCGTGGGGCGTGCTCGGCGGCCGCAAGCCGCCGGAGCGGTCCGCCGGCCGGTCGCGGATGTCCGACTCCGGCCGGCGTCGCCCGCCGGTGGCCCGCCGCGACGCGGACGACGACGACGAACGCCCCCGCCGCCACCGGCGGGAGGATTGAGGGCGTCCCGTCGGGGATTACCCCTTCAGCCAGTCCCAGCCCTTGCGGTACTCCTTCGTCACGAACGCGGTCGCGGCCGACGAGTTCGCGAACGCCAGCTTCGCCGCGTCCCACGCCAGCTTCGACCCGCCGACGCGGACGGCGATGTTCCCCAGCAACATCGTCTCCGTCAGCGTCCCGGCGAAGTCGAAGTTCGAGTACGCCAACTCCGGCTTCCCGGCCCGCATCGCGGCCACCCACTCCTTCTTCATCTGCGGGTCGTTCTCCTTGTCCACGCCCGCCGGCAGCGTCTCCGGCTTCGTCAGTTGCAGCCCGGCGAAGTCCTTGTCCGGCACGAGCCGGAACTGGGCCGCGTAGTCGTTCGGGCTGTACAGGATGCCCTTCGTGCCGACGAGGATCGACCCGCTGTTCGCGACCGCCTCCTTCTCCCGCAGCACCTTCGCCAGCAGGTCCCGCGGCGGCAGCATCTTCTGGCCGTCCTTCGCCCCCTCGTACCAGTGGAGCGAGCACGCGGGCATGTCCGCGCGGGCCGGGAAGTCGAACGTCATGTGCGCCCACGCCGGGTACGTCTCCGGGTTCACCTCGCCGGACACCGCGGACACGGTACTCGGCGGGCCGAGCTTCAGGGCGCGGAACGCCATGTTCGCCGTGTGGCACGCCATGTCGCCCATCGCCCCGGTCCCGAAATCCCACCAGCCCCGCCAGTCGTGCGGGTGGTACACCGGCCGGCCCTTCCACTTGCCTTCCTGCAACTCGCCGATGGCATACGGCCGCATCGGGGCCGGGCCGATGAACTCCTCCCAGTGGACGTGCTTCGGGACCGCCGCGGAAACTTTCGGCCGCGCGACGATGGCCGGGGCCTGCCGCCAGAACTCCCGCGGCCGGTCGGTCCAGACGTGCGCCTCCGTCACCGTCCCGATCGTGCCGGCGTGGATCAGTTCCACCGCCCGCCGCAGGCCGTTGAGCGCCGAGCCTTGGTTCCCCATCTGCGTGCAGACCTTGTGCTTCGCGGCCGTCTCCCGCATGAGCCGGGCCTCGAAGACGGTGTGCGTCAACGGCTTCTGCGTGTAGACGTGCTTGCCGGCCCGCATCGCCATCACCGACGCCGGGGCGTGCGAGTGGTCCGGCGTGCTGACGGTGCAGGCGTCGAACTCCTTCGCCATCTCGTCGAACAACTTGCGGTAGTCGAAGAACTTCTTCGCGGCCGGGAACTTCTTCCCCTTCTCGCCGAGGCGGTTCTCGTCGATGTCGCAGATGGCGACGACCTCCATGAGGTCGCCGGCCTGGTCGATGTCGCTGGAGCCTTTGCCGCCGATGCCGATGCCGGCGACGCGGAGCTTCTCGTTCGCGCCGTGGACCTTCGGGACGGAGAACGCGGGGCCGGTGAAAAGGTAGCCGAGCGGGGCGGCCGTGCCGAGCCGGAGGGCCTGCCGACGGGAGAGACGCGGAGTCATGAGAGGAACCTCGCGGAAAGTGGGGTGAGAGTGAAGATGATACCCGGACGGCGGCGACGATGCGCAGGGAATTTTCCCGCCTGGGCGTAGGCGGGAAGGCGTTTCCCCGAACACGCGATACGGGGTTGTGTGGATCGCGTTCGGTATTCGTCTTGTTCCCTCCCCCCTTGGGGGGGAGGGTTAGGGAGGGGGGTGA
>JAESGS010000422.1_pt1 | contig 33748 bp, 28 predicted proteins | sample 9269761 | NCBI WGS metagenome assembly JAESGS01 (sample SAMN15741799, study PRJNA653493) | algae metagenome | isolation source: Cyanosarcina radialis HA8281-LM2 and co-occurring heterotrophs from damp... | place: USA: Makauwahi cave, Hawaii | collected 2011-01-06 | reverse complement strand
CGTCGGTCCGCACATTGATCATGCCATATACGTCAACGCTCCGACCAAGCTCCTTCACCTTCTTGTAAAACGCGAGTTTGGCCTTTTCGCGGGCGGAATCGGTCTTAGCCTCAGCAATCTTCTCTTGAAGCTTGATCAATTGATTGTGCAAGCCTTTGGGTGACTTGACGCGCTCTTCTGTGGATCGGGAGAGTTCGGTCGAGAATATAAGAGGGCGGTTGCCGCGACCATGCCTGCCGAGGGCGCCCAGCGTATCAGGTCGCGGGTGCATGTAGGCTTCAGCGTCACCGCTCGATATGACAGTGGCGCGGGCGTTGACGGCGCGGAGAAATACGTCTGTGAAGTCTGCGCTTCCGTGGTGACAGGCCTTGGCGAAATCGCTCTCGAAGGTCGCGCGAGCCTTGTGCACGAACTGATCTATGCCACCGTCGCCAGCCGCCGGGAATGGCGCCTTCGTATAGTGCTCAAGCAAATATCGTTCGGCTTCGATGTTGAGGTCGCCGGCTAGCAGGACGGAGATTTTGCCATACTTGAGTTTGAGCACAACCGAATGACCATTCTTTGTCTTCCCAACGCTCCCGAACCACGGAAGGGAGGGCATGCCACTTGCCTTCTCAACGACTGGTCCGAGAACCTGAATCTCCGGAGACGTACCGGTCGCCTTCCCAAAACCAGGAAGGTGCTTCGCATTCGCGTGCAGCATCGCGATGGAATCCACGCGGCCGTCGTCCTGAGCAGAAAGCGCGACCTTCAGGACTTCTCCGTATCGTGTCTTCAGGGCTTGGGGGTATTGGCCGAGGACATCCTTAAGTGCGACCTCGTCCGTCACGAGACCGGTGATATGCGACTCGCCGTTAATTGGGACGCGACGGCCCAGTTGATGGGCCCTTTGCTTTTTGCCGCGGTCGACGATTCCGTTGTGATAGATCGCCTTGAACTTTACGTTCGGCAAGGCGAATAGCTCGCGGAAGCCATAGTAGTGATCGAGGTCTGGGTGCGTCATCACCGCGGCATCGAACGTGAACGCCTTCTTGAATTTCCCGTATTTCCAGTTGAGCAGGCGAAACATGTTGTCGCCGGCGCCTGCGTCGATGAGCAGGTGCTTGTCGTCTGGTGTCACAACCAGGCAGCCATCTCCCTGGCCGATGTCGACGAAGTAGATCTCTAGGACCCTTTCGGACTGCAACGAATCCTTATGCAACCAGCCGGTTTTGCCGCGCCGTCTGACCTGTCGCCATACTCCTTTGCGGCCAACGATTCGGACCCATTCACCCCAGATAAGCTGATCAATGGCTTTCCCGCGATCTCCTTTTTTCTTGCTTGGCTTCTCATAGATCGCCGCCCATGGAAAAGCGATGAACGCGTATTCATCAGCCATTCTTGCCCCCTTTTTTATGTGATCTATTTAAGGTAGCAATAATAGCGGGGTCACGACCTTTTGAGAAGATAGGGTGGTCTTGCCAAGTTGGGACGATCGACTGTCGCGATTTTCAGGCGATCACGCGCTTTATCGCAAGGTGCGCACAATTCGGCTCAGCTCGGCCCACAGGTCGTTCTCGTCCTCGAGACCGATGTTGATGCGCAGGATGGCGCCGTCGGTCCAGGGTCTTGCGGTGCGCTCGATCGCCATCGGCGCGACAAGGCTGTGCGTGCCGCCCCAGGACGCGCCGATGGCGAAGAGCTTCAGCCCGCTCAGCGCCGCGTCGAGGTTCTTCTCGGCGCCGCGCTTGAGGACGATGCTGAACAGGCTCGACGAGCCCTTGAAATCGCGTTTCCAGACCTCGTGGCCGGGGCAGGAGGGCAGCGCCGGGTGCAGCACGCGCTGGATGGCCGGCTCGTCCTGCAGCCGCCGTGCGAAGGCCTCTGCGACGCGTCCGACATGGGCGAGCCGCACGCCCATCGTCTGGATGCCGCGGAGCGCGAGCGCCGCCTCGTCGGGCGAGACGCTGATGCCGATCAGGTTGATCGTGTCCTTCAGACGTTTACGCAGGTCGAGATCGGAAACCGTGACGGAGCCCATCAGGATGTCGGAATGGCCGCCGACATATTTCGTCAGCGCCTCGACCACGAAGTCAACGCCGTGCGCGAGCGGCTTGAAGAGCAGTGCCGTGGCCCAGGTGTTGTCGCAGGCGACGAGCACGCCCTTGCGCTTGGCGGCCTGCACGATCGCCGGGATGTCCTGCACCTCCATGGTCGCGGAGCCGGGCGATTCGACCCAGACCAGCTTGGTGCGGCTGTCGATCAGGTCGGCGATGCCGGCGCCCATCATCGGGTCGTAGACGACATAGTCGATGCCCCGCGGCTTCAGGTAGCTGGCGCAGAAGGCGCGGCCCGGCGGATAGATGTTGTCGGGGATGAGCACCCGGTCGCCCGGCATCAGGACCGCGAGCATGACGATGGTCACCGCCGACAGGCCCGATGGCAGGAGCACCGTGCGCACGCCGCCCTGGAGCTCGGTGAGCTGGCCCTCGAGCGCGCGCGTCGTCGGCGTGCCGTGCGTGCCGTACATATATCCGTCAAGGCCGCGCTGCTTGCGCTTCGCGAAGGAGTCCGGTCCGTCATAGACGATGGTCGAGGCGCGGTAGGTCGGCACGGTCAGACTGTCGAAGCCGTCCAGCGAAACGGCGGGGCGATGGACGCAGCGAGTGGAATCGTGCATGGGGTCCTTCTTTCGGTTCGCGCGATGTTAGGCGGAGACGGGCTGGCGCAACAGGGCGTCCGCCAGTCGCTGGCCAGTCCTCCGCAATGCCCCTAGGATCGAGGGACAAAGAGAACAGGAGCGGGCGGACGGGGGCGAGGGGCGCTTCCTGCACCCGGAAAACAGGGGAAAAATCATGACGTTACTGCGTGCGGCGGGACTCGGACTCGTAGGGCTTCTGGCTTTCGCATCGGCTTCCGCCCATGCGCAGAACACGCTTGCGACCGTGAAGCAGCGCGGGCACCTGATCTGCGGCGCCCATATCGGGGCTCCCGGCTTCAGCCAGCCCGACAGCAAGGGCGAGTATAGCGGCTTCGACAGCGACCATTGCCGCGCCGTGGCGGCGGCCATCTTCGGCGATGCGGCCGCCATCCGCTTCCGGCCCCTCACGAGCCAGCAGCGCCTGACCGCGCTGCAAAGCGGCGAGATCGACGTTCTGATCCGGTCCACGACGTGGACGATGGGCCGCGACACGGCGTCGGGACTGAACGCCACGAACACGACGTACTATGACGGGCAGGGATTTCTCGTGCGCAAGAAGCTGGGCCTGCGCAGCGCAAAGGACCTGGACGGCGCCACGATCTGCGTCACGACCGGCACGACGAACGAGCTCAACCTCGCGGATTGGGCGCGCACCAACGGGGTCAAGGTGCAGGCGGTGGTGATCGAGCAGAACGACCAGACGCAGAAAGCGTATGAGAGCGGCCGCTGCGATGCCTATACGACCGATGCCTCGCAGCTCGCCGGCATCCGCACGGCGCTCGCCGTGCCCGACGACCATGTCGTCCTGCCGGATGTGATCTCGAAGGAGCCGCTCGGCCCCTATGTCCGCCACGGCGACGATCAGTGGTTCGACATCGTGCGCTGGACGATGTTCGCGCTGGTCGAGGCAGAGGAGCTCGGCGTCACGTCGAAGAACATCGACGAGATGCTGACGTCGAGCAATCCGAGCGTGCAGCGCCTGCTGGGCGTCACCGGCGGGCTCGGCAAGACGATCGGCCTGAGCGACCGCTGGGCGTACAACGCCATCAAGTCGCAGGGGAACTACGGGGAGATCTTCGAGCGCAATCTGGGCAAAAACTCGCCCCTGCAGCTCGAGCGGGGCATCAACGCGCTGTGGACCAAGGGCGGCCTGCAGTACGCGCCGCCGGTGCGGTAGCACGGTGGAAACCCTCTCCCTTGCGGGAGAGGGTAGGGTGAGGGGACGCGCGCGGCAGCGCGCAAAAGACTCTGCCGTCAGATCGCTCGCGATTTGTCGGGGTCTTCTGCGCGCTATCGCGCGCACCCCTCACCCGCCGGCGCTTCGCGCCGTCGGCCTCTCCCGCAAGGGGAGAGGCGAACCTATATTGTGCCGGATCGCGGCCGGCTTGGTCTATGTACCGAGCCGCGCCACCGCGCGGCGGTAGTCGGCGAACGCCTGTTCCTCGTGCGGGTGCACGCCGTCGCGCACGACCCATTGGCCGCCCACCATCACGTCGCGCACCGGGTTGGCGTTGCCCGAGAAGATCCACGAGTCGAGCAGCGTGTCGTCGCGGCGGCCGAGCAGTGCGGGATGATCCGGGTCCAGCACGACGATGTCGGCGCGCTTGCCGGGCGCCAGCGCGCCGATCGGCCGGGCCAGCGCCTGCGCGCCGCCCGCCAGCGCGCGGCGCAGCAGGTTGGCGCCGGTCGCGGCGCCGACCGACTTTTCGGTGACGTTGCGCTTGCGTGTGACCAGCCGCTGTCCGTATTCGAGCCAGCGCAGCTCCTCGACCGGGCTGGTCGCGACATTGGAATCCGACCCGACACCGAAACGTCCGCCTGCTGCAAGAAAGTCCGTCAGCGGGAAAAGACCGTCGCCGAGATTGCCTTCCGTGGTCGGGCACAGGCCGGCAACGGCGCCGCTGGCGGCGAGCGCGCGCGTCTCCTCCGCTGTCATCTGCGTGGCATGGACGAGGCACCAGGTCTTGTCGATGCCGGTATTCTCCAGCAGCCATTCGACCGGCCGCTTGCCGCTCCAGGCGAGGCAGTCCTCGACTTCCCTGGTCTGCTCCGCGGCATGGATGTGGATCGGCGCCGCGGGATCGAGCTTGTGCAGCGCATCGGCGGCAGCGCGCAACGGCTCGGGCGGCACGGCGCGCAGCGAATGCGGCGCGATGCCGATGCGCACCTGCCGGTCGCGGCGGTGGCGGCGCGACAGGGTCTCGACCAACGCCAGGAAATCGTCGGTCGCCATGGTGAAGCGCCGCTGCCCTTCGGTCGGGGGTGTCCCGCCGAACTGGCTGGTCTGGTACAGGACGGGCAGTAAGGTCAGTCCGATCCCGGTGGCGCCCGCCGCGGCCAATATGCGGTCAGCCAGCTCGCCGCGGTTCTCGTAGACGCCGCCGGTAGGATCGTTGTGCAGGTAGTGGAACTCGGCGACCGCCGTGTAGCCGAATTTGAGCAGCTCGACATAAAGCTGCGCCGCGACCGCTTCCACGTCGTCGGGGGAGAGCCGCGCCAGGAACCGGTACATCACGTCGCGCCAGCCCCAGAAGCTGTCGCCCTCGGGCCCGGCCCGCTCGGCGAGCCCGGCCATCGCACGCTGGAAGGCGTGCGAATGCAGGTTCGGCATGCCCGGGACCGCGATGCCGTGGAGCCGCTCGGCTCCGTCCGCCGATGCGCCCGGCGTCACCGCGGCAATATCGCCCGCCGCGTCGACGTCGAACCTGACGCGCGCGGCCCATCCGGACGGCAGCAGGGCGTGTTCGGCAAAATAGGTCGGCATCGACGATCGGTCCGCGGACGGGGTAGAAACGACGCGGATTTAATGCCCGCCCCGGCCGCCCGCGGGCAAGGGAAATGAACCTTGGCCCAATTCGACTCGATCTGGCTGAATGCGCGCCTCGCGACGATGACCGCCGGTGCCGCGCCGTATGGCGCGGTGGAGGATGCGGCGCTGTGCGTGCGCGACGGCAGGATCGCCTGGGTCGGGCCCGCCAGCGCGCTGCCGTCGCGTGACGGCCAGGTCCATGACCTTGGCGGCGCATGGGTGACACCCGGCCTGATCGACTGCCACACCCATCTCGTTTTCGGCGGCGACCGCGCCGGCGAGTTCGAGCAGAGGCTGAAAGGCGCCACCTACGAGGACATCGCGCGCGCCGGCGGCGGCATCCGCTCGACCGTGTCGAAGACGCGCGCCGCCAGCGAGGAACAGCTCGCGCGGTCCGCTGCGCGGCGGCTCAAGGCGCTGATGGACGAGGGTGTCACGACCGTCGAGATCAAATCCGGTTACGGGCTCGACGTGGACAGCGAGTTGAAAATGCTGCGCGTCGCGCGGCGGCTCGGTGAGACGCATCCGGTGACGGTGCGGACGACGTTCCTAGGCGCGCATGCGGTGCCGCCGGAATACCAGGGGCGGCAGGCCGACTATGCGGCCCTCGTCGCCGGGCCAATGCTCGATGCGGTGGCGAAGTCGGGCCTCGCCGATGCGGTGGATGTGTTCGCCGACCGGATCGCCTTCACCAACGAGGAAACGTCGCGCATCTTCACGGTCGCGAAGGAGCGCGGCCTGCCGGTGAAGCTGCATGCCGACCAGTTGACGGACCAGCACGGCGCCGCCCTCGCGGCACGGTTCGGGGCACTGTCGGCCGAGCATCTCGAGCATGCGAGCGAGGACGGCGTGGCGGCGATGGGCCGCGCGGGAACGGTCGCCGTGCTGCTGCCCGGTGCCTATTATTTCCTGCGCGATACCAAGATGCCGCCGATCGATGCCTTCCGCCGCCACGACGTGCCGATCGCGGTGGCGTCGGACTGCAACCCCGGCTCCTCGCCGGCGGTGTCGCTGCTGATGATGCTGAACATGGCGTGCACCCTGTTCCGGCTGACCCCGGAGGAGGCGCTCGCCGGCGTCACCCGCAATGCCGCCCGCGCCCTCGGCCTTCCGGACCGCGGCACGCTGGAGGCGGGCAAAATCGCGGATTTCGTGGCCTGGGACATTTCCCATCCCGCCGAACTAAGCTACTGGATCGGCGCCAATCCGGCGCGGACCATCGTGCGGGGCGGGACGGTAACCAGGACGAGTGCATGACCGAGGTTTTCCATTTCACGCCCGGGACGACGCCGGTCCTGATCAGCATTCCTCACGCGGGGACCTACATCCCGGCGGAGATGGGCGCGCGCATGACCGGCGAGGCCCTCGACCTGCCCGACACGGACTGGCATGTGGAGCGGCTCTACGACTTCGCGACAGCTCTCGGCGCCGGCGTGATCCTGGCGACGCATTCGCGCTACGTCGTCGACCTCAACCGCGATCCGGCGGGAAAGCCGCTTTACAGCGGCGCGGACAACACGGAGCTGGTGCCGCTCTCGACCTTTGCGCGCGACGCCATCTACCGGCCAGGACTGGGGCCCGATGAAGGCGAGGTGGCGCAGCGGGTCGCGCGCTATTGGCGGCCCTACCATGAGAAGGTGACGTCCGAGCTGGACGCACTGAAACAGCGGTTCGGCGTCGCGGTGCTGTGGGACGCGCACTCGATCCCCTCCCTGGTGCCGCGCTTTTTCAGCGGACGGCTGCCGGACCTCAATCTCGGATCGGCCCGCGGCACCAGCGCCGCGCCCGATCTCGTCGCCGCGGTGATGCGCACCTTCGAGAGCACGAACGCGTTCACCAGCATCGTCGATGGCCGCTTCACCGGCGGCTACATCACGCGCAGCTTCGGGCGCCCGCAGGCCGGCATGCACGCCCTGCAGCTCGAGCTCGCGCAGGTCGCCTACATGGACGAGGCGCCGCCCTACCGGTTCGATGCGGAAAGGGCGGCGCCCCTGAAACAACTGCTGGAGCGCACGATGGCGGCGGTCGCCGCCTGGGCGCAGGTGCATACGCGGGTGCGTGCATGAGCATGCGTTATTGGCAGGACCTGACGACGGAAGAGGTCGCGGCGCTCGATCCCGCCCGCACCGTGGCGCTGCTGCCCGTGGCGGCCATCGAGCAGCACGGGCCCCATCTGCCGCTCGGCACCGATGCGATGATCAACGAAGGTCTCGTTGCGCGGACGATGGCGGTGGCGCCCGCCGACCTGCCGCTATTGGCATTGCCGATGATCTCCATCGGCAAGTCGAACGAGCACCAGGATTTCGCCGGGACCCTGTCGGTCTCGGCGGAGACGCTGCTGCGTCAGTTGACGGAAGTGGTCGAGGGTGTCGCGCGCGCGGGGTTGCGCAAGCTGATCCTGCTCAACAGCCATGGCGGCCAGCCGCAGGTGCTGGAGATCGTGGCGCAAGATCTGCGCGCACGCCTCGGTATGATCGTGGTGGTCGCCAATGCCTGGCGGATGATGGATCGCGAGGCGCTGTTGCCGCCGGCGGAACGCGAGGCCGGCCTGCATGGCGGCGGCTTCGAAACCGCGCTCATGCTGCATCTGCGGCCGGACCTCGTGCGGCGCGACAGGATCGCCGACTTTCCGTCGCGCGCGCGCGAGCTGGAGAAGCAGTTCCCGTCGCTCGCCGCGCATGGCCGCGTCGCGTTCGCGTGGCAGGCGCAGGACCTCAATCCGGCGGGCGCCGTGGGCGACGCGCGGCTCGGTACGGCGGAGATGGGACGCAAGCTGATCGACGGGGCCGCACAGCGCCTGGTCGCGCTGGCGGGCGAGCTAGCGCGTCTGCCGGCGGAAGTGGTGGACCGTCGCTCCTGACTCGCGCTGGACGATGCGCTCCGGCGGCAGGGTGATGGTGACGGTCGTGCCGACGCCGACCTCGCTGGCGACCTCGAGCCGCCCGCCGTGCAGTTCGACCAGCGCCTTGGACAGCGGCAGGCCGAGGCCCGTTCCCTCGTATTTGCGCGACAGCTTGCTGTCGACCTGTCCGAACGCCTCGAGGGCCTTGGGAATGTCCTCCGGCGCGATGCCGATGCCGGTGTCGATCACCCGCATGGTAAAGACGTGCGCCGCGTCGATGGCGACCTCGACCGTCACCTGTCCGCCCGGCTGCGTGAACTTCACGGCATTGGACAGAAGGTTCAGCAGCACCTGCTTCAGGCGGCGCTCGTCCACGAAAAGCAGCGGCATGTCGTCGACGGTCGGCAGCGACAGGCGGATGCCCGCCTCGCGCGCGCGGGGCGTGATCAGACGCGCCGACGCCTCGATGACCTCGCCGATGCGCACGCGCGTCTCGTGCAGCTCGACCTTGCCCGCCTCCGCCTTCGAGACGTCGAGAATGTCGTTGATCAGGTTGAGGAGGTGCGTGCCGCTGTCGTGAATGTCGCTGGCGTACTCCTTGTAGCGAGGCGAGCCGATCGCGCCGAACATCTCGCCCTGGATGATCTCGGAGAAGCCGATGATCGCATTGAGCGGGGTCCGGAGCTCGTGGCTCATATTGGCCAGGAACTCGCTCTTCGTGCGGTTGGCGATCTCGGCCGCCTCCTTGGCGTCGCGTAGCGCGTCCTCGGCCTGCTTGCGCTCCGTCGCATCGGAGTAGAGCGTGACGAAGCCGCCGCCCGGCATCGGGTTGCGGCGCAGCTCGATGAACCGCCCGTTGGGCCGCCGCCTCCCTGAGAAGTGCGGCGTCGTCGCCTTTGCGCGCTCGAGGCGTTTGCGCACTTCCTCCTCGGTGTTCACCTTGCCGAACTCGCCGCGCTCGATCTGCAGGCGCAGATACTCTTCGTAGGGCTGGCCCATGTGCAGGAAGCCCTGCGGCAGGTCGAGCAGCTCCTCGGCGCGGTGGTTCCAGCCGATGATCTTCATGTCGCGGTCGCAGACGATGATGCCTTCGCCCATGTTGGCGAGCGTGCGCTGCAGGATCTCGGTCTTCTCGAACAGCTCCTGTTCGCGCTGCTTGCTGGTGCTGATGTCCGTTCCGAATACGGCGACGCCGCCGTCCGCCAGGCGCTGCTCGCGGACCTGGATCCAGGCGCCGCCGTCGCGCCGTAGCTGCAGCGGCCCCTGCGGGTTGCGGTGCTGCTCCACGCGGCGGGCGATGAACGCCTCCTTGTCCTCGATCGACGACAGACTGCCGTTGTAGACGTTGTCGCGCAGCAGGTCGGCGAAGGTGACACCGGGCGTGAGCAGCCTTGTCCCGTGGCCCAGCAGGGCGCGGTAGGCGCGGTTGCACATCACGAGGCGGTCGTTCGCGTCGAAGATCGCGATCGCGTCCTGAAGCGATTCGATCGCGCTGTCGAAGCGCGCCTGGGCAAGGCGCGCGCGCTCCTCGGCTTCGATGCGGTCCGTCACGTCCGCGCCGCTGCCGCGATAACCCCTGAAGCGGCCATCCACGTCGAACATGGGCTTGCCGCTGATCGCCAGCGTGCGAAGCCGTCCCTGCGGATCGAAGCGCTGAAGCTGGAACTCGCGGAAGGGCCGGCGCGCCTTGAGGTCCGCGAGATGCGCAGCCCATTGCTCGTCGCTGACGCCGAGCGGCTTGGTCTCCTGGCGCGTCCGGCCGATATGCTCCTCCGGCGACTTGCCCGACTTCTCGTAGACGCCCGGAGAGACATAGGTGAAGCGCAGTTCTGCGTCCTGCTCCCAGAACCAGTCCGATGTCGCCTCCGCGAAGTCCTTGAAGCGCTCCTCGGCTTCCTTCAGTTCGGTCAGGTCGGCCATGACCGATATGAAGCCGCCATCCGGCATGGGCGTGCGGCGCCTTTCCACGAAGCGGCCGCCCGGGTACCAGCGCGCCAATCGCTGATGGCTGGACTGGCGGCCATCGGCGAGGCGCCGGGCGACGGCCGCGCCGTGTTCTTCGTCGCCGAAGTCGCCGCGCTGCGCCATGTGCATCAGCACATCGCCGAAGGCCACCCCGGCGCGCGCGACGGTGTCGGGGATCTTCAGCATCTCCTGCCAGCGTCGGTTGAACGTGAGCAGGCGCAGGTCGCGGTCATAGACTGCGATGCCTTCACCCATGTTCGCGAGCGTGGCTTCGAGCATTACGGTCTTCTGCGTGACTTCCGCCTGCTGGCGCTTGAGCTCCGTGATGTCGGTCGCGACGATCGCGAAGCCGCCGTCGGGCAGGCGCTGTTCGCGGATCTGGATCCATGAATCCCGCCCGACCAGCCGCTGGATCGTGCCGATCGGCTGGCGATGATAGGCGAGGCGATCGTGGATATACGCCTCTTGGTCCGCCAGGGATTCGGGGAAGCGGCCCGAAGCGGCGGCGGCGCGCACGAGCTCCTCGAACTGCGCGCCGGGCACGATCAGGTGGCTGATCGGCCCATTGAGGCGGCGGAAGGCTTCGTTGCAGGTGGTGAGCCGTTCCTCCGCGTCGAAGAAGGCGAGGGCATCCGAAAGGGCTTCGACGGCGGCCGACAGCCGGCTCTGCGCGACGCTCGCGCGGCGCTCGGCTTCGACTTCGGCGGAGATGTCGCGGCCGGTGCCGCGATAGCCAGCAAACCGGCCCAGTTCATCGAAGATCGGCCAGCCGCTGATCGCGCACCAGCGTTGACGCCCCTCGACGTCGAGCCGGCACATCTTGAAATCGCGGAACGGCCGGTGCGCCGCAAGATCTGCGGTGTGGGCGGACCACTGTTCGGGCGTGACGCCGAACGGCACGGTGTCCTCGCGCTTGCGACCGAGGAAATCCTCGGCCGTCATGCCGAAGCGTTCCAGCCCGCCTGGCGACATGTAGGTGAAGCGCAGCTCGGTGTCCTGCTGCCACAGCCAGTCGGACGACGACTCCGCGAAGTCGCGGAAGCGGCTCTCGCTCTCCTTGAGGCGCTCCTCGGCGTCCTGCCGCTGGGTGATGTCGAAATAGGTCGTGACGAAGCCGCCCTCGGGCAGCGGCATGCCGTGAATATCGATGGTGCGGCCGTCGGGCCGCTTGCGGACGAGCTGGTGCGGCCTCGGGCTGGCCGCCAGCGCCACGCGCTCGCGGACCATCGTCTCGACATCGCCGGGGCCGTACTCGCCGCGCTCGACGTTGAAGCGCACGAACTTCTCGAACGGATCGCCCCGATTGAAGTGCTCGCGGGGGAACCCCAGCAGCTCCAGGAAGCGGTCGTTGTAGGCGATCATGCGCAGATTGGCGTCGACGATGCTGACGCCGAACGGAAGCTTCTCGACCAGCGCCAGCACGAAATCCGATTGGCGCCGCAGCTTCTGCTCGCTGATGACCTCTGCCGTCACGTCGCGGCCGATGCCGCGGTAGCCCTGGAACTGTCCCAAGGCGCCGAAGATCGGCTTGCCGCTGACGCTGATATAGCGGGTCCGCTTGTCCGGCAGGACCAGCTTGTAGGTGAAATCGCGGAAGGGGCGGTTGCTGCTCAGATCGGCGAGGTGCTGCGCCCAACGCTCCGGCTCCAGCGTCAGGTCCGACAGGTCCTCGCGGCGCTTGCCGATCGTGTAGGCGGGGTCGAAGCCGAGCACGTCGCGCAGCCGCTCCGACATGAACGTGAAGCGCAGGTCCGGCCCCATCTCCCAGAACCAGTCGGAGCTCGCCTCGGCAAAATCCCTGAAACGACGCTCGCTCTCGACCAGCCGCGCCTCGGACAGGGCGGCGCGGGCGCGCGCCCGCAGGATCGCGGGCACCCCCCAGCGCAACGCCCTCCGCACGCCATGGCGTGCGAGCAGGAGCGCGCCGCACAGAACGGCGAGAACCGCTCCGACCGCAAGCAGCGCTGGCGACAGCAATGAATCCACCGTGCGACCTTCACCTCCTCGCCGGCGAGGAGGGTGCGATGTCTGAGTTCAAACCAGTGGATATTCTGCCGCTGGAGTTGTAATAATTTAGTTAACGCACAGAAATATAAGGGTTTTTTGTCTCTTCTGGGCGCTAATAGCTGACCAGCGAGTCGAACGGGACGTCGAGGCGCTTGCGGCCTTCGAGGAAGCCCAGTTCGATGATGCAGGCAGCACCGCGAACGTCCGCGCCCGCGCGGCGCAGCAGGGTGATTGCCGCGGCCATCGTGCCACCCGTGGCCAGCACGTCGTCCAGCACCACGACGCGCTGACCGGGATGGATGAAGTCGTCCTGCACCTCGATCGTGTCGGACCCGTATTCCAGGTCGTAGGTATAGGGGATGGTCTTGCCCGGCAGCTTGCCGCGCTTGCGCACCATCATGAAGCCGCAGCCCATCACCAGGGCCAGCGGCGCTGTGACCAGAAAGCCGCGCGATTCGATTCCGGCGAGCAGGTCGGGCTTGTGCCGGGCGAGGACCTCCGCCAGCCGGTCAACGGCCGTATGCCACGCCTTGTGCTCGGCCAGCATCGGTGAAATGTCGCGAAACATGATGCCCGGCTTGGGAAAATCCGGCACGTCGCGTATCCATTTCTTCAGGTCCATCTGCGTCTTTGCCCCCGCGCTTTTCAGGAATCGGCGGGCATCCTATCGACGCGGGCGTGCCCATGCAATTGACGCCGAAGGCGTTTGCACGGACCGCGGCCGCGGCCGGTTGCCATGCAGGGAGTGGCGCGCTACCGTCCGCGCCCATGACACATGTGTTCCATCGGCAGCTCCGCACGACGCCGCCTGTCGCCGCGAGCGGGGACGGCATCCACATTCAGGATGCCGACGGGAAGCGCTATATCGATGCGTGCGGCGGCGCCGCGGTTTCATGCCTCGGCCACAACCATCCCGACGTCATGGAGGCGATGAAGAAGCAGATCGATCGCCTGTCCTATGCGCATACGTCGTTCTTCACCACCGATGTTGCCGAAGAGCTTGCCGATACGCTGATCGCCGATGCGCCGGCGGGCATGTCGTCGGTCTATTTTGTCTCGGGCGGCTCCGAAGGGATCGAGGCGGCGCTGAAAATGGCGCGCCAATACTTCCTCGAGATCGGCCAGCCGCAGCGCAAGCGCTTCATTGCGCGGCGGCAGAGCTATCATGGCAATACGCTTGGCGCGCTTGCGGTCGGCGGCAATGCCTGGCGACGCGAGCCCTTTGCGCCGCTGCTTATCGAGACGGAACATGTCTCGGCCTGTTTTCCCTACCGCTTCAAGCCGCCGCACGAGACAGACGAGGCGTACGGCCAGCGCCTCGCGCGGGAGCTCGACGCGAAGATCCAGGAACTCGGTCCCGAGAACGTGATCGGCTTCGTCGCCGAGACGGTGGTGGGCGCCACCGCGGGCGCGGTGACACCCGTGCCAGGCTATTTCAAGGCGATCCGCGAGGTCTGCGATCGCCACGGCGTCCTGCTGATCCTCGACGAGGTCATGTGCGGCATGGGCCGTACGGGCAGCCTGCATGCGTGCACGACCGAGGGAGTGGCGCCCGACCTGATGGTGATCGCCAAGGGTCTAGGCGGCGGGTTCCAGCCGATTGGCGCGGTGCTCGTTGCCGGGCGCATCTTCGAGGCAATCCGGCGCGGCTCGGGCTTCTTCCAGCACGGCCACACCTACCTTGCGCATGCGCTGAGTTGCGCCGCCGCGCTGACGGTGCAGAAGGTCATCAAGCGCGACGGCCTGGTCGACCGCGCGCGGGCGCGAGGCGAGAAGCTGATGGCGGCGCTGAACGAGCGCTTCGGCAATCACCACGCCGTGGGCGACATCAGGGGCCGCGGCCTGTTCCAGGCGATCGAGCTGGTGAAGGATCGCGCCTCGAAGGCGCCGTTCGATCCGGGCCTCAAGCTGCATGCCCGCATCAAGCAGGAAGCGATGGCGCGCGGACTGATGGTCTATCCGATGGGTGGCACGATCGACGGACAGGCGGGCGACCACGTCCTGCTCGCGCCGCCATTCATCGTCACCGACGCCCAGGTCGGCGCGATCGTCGAGCGGCTCGGCGAGGCGGTGGACGCGGCGGTCGCCGGAGCGCGCGCCGCGGCCTGACGCAGCTTATTTCAGGGTCTCGAGATACGCGACGATGTTCGCGCGCTCGTCGTCCTTCTTCAGGCCGGCGAACGCCATGTTGGTGCCGGGCATGAACTTCTTGGGATCGACCAGGTAGTTGTTCAGGATTTCCGGCGACCAGGTCACGCCCGAGTTCTTGTTCGCCTCGGAATAGCGGAAGCCCTCCACCGTCCCGGCCTTGCGGCCGACCAGCCCGAAGAGCGAGGGCCCGAGCCGCTTGGGGCCATCCTTGGTCGCGACGTGGCACGAGCCGCAGCTCCGCTTGAAGATCTTCTCGCCCTCGGCCGCGTCGCCGGCGGCCATCGCCGAGGTGACAGGTATCAGTAGGGCCGCTGCGGTTGCCGCCAGAAGCCTTATGGTCGCCATGTCGGTGCTACTCCTACGTCCCGTGAGCCTACTGCAAAGATGGGCGGGGGATATCCGAGCTTTCAAGGGGTTGTCAACCGCCCGAATGGAGATCGTGGAGCCCGAATAGCGGGGTGGAGAATGGCCCCGGCGGGATCGCGATCCCTATTGAAATCGCTCAAGATGATGGCCTAGCCTCCGCGCGTCCGTGCCGCCCCGCGCCGTTTGCGCGGGGCCACGCGTTCTATCGAATCCATGACGACCGCCGCCGCGCCCGCAGGCGCACTCGAGCAGCAGCAGACCCGCAAGGCGTTGATCATCGGCGCCTTGGGAGTCGTTTTCGGCGACATCGGCACGTCGCCCCTCTACACGTTGCGGCAATGCCTCAACAACATGGGCGCCTCCGACGAGGCCGCCGTGCTGCACGTCCTGTCCCTGATCGTCTGGTCGCTGTTCATGGTCGTGACGGTCAAGTACGTGCTCGTCATCATGCGGGCAGACAACCGCGGCGAAGGCGGCATCCTTGCCCTGACCGCCCTGGCGCTGCGCGCGGTCCCGAAGCCCGGCCGGCGACAGGAACTCATCATCGCCGTCGGCCTGACCGGCGCGGCGCTGTTCTACGGCGACTGCGTGATCACGCCGGCGATCTCCGTGCTCAGCGCGGTCGAGGGTCTCAAAGTGGCGACGCCGGCCTTCGATCCCTATGTCGTGCCGCTGGCACTGTTGCTGCTCGTCTTCCTGTTTGCCATGCAGAGCCGGGGGTCGGAGCGCGTCGGCGCGCTGTTCGGTCCGGTGATGCTCGTGTGGTTCGCCGCGCTCGCCGGGCTCGGCCTGATGCACATCGTGCAGCAGCCGGCGGTTCTCGTCGCGCTCAATCCGTTCTACGCGATCGAGATGTTCATGCAGTATCCGGTGATCAGCTTCATTCTGCTCGGCGCGGTCGTGCTGGCGGTCACCGGTGCGGAGGCGCTGTACACCGACATGGGGCATTTCGGGGCGCAGCCGATCCGCATGGCCTGGCTCGGGCTGGTGTTCCCGGCGCTCATCCTCAACTATTTCGGGCAGGGGGCGCTGATCCTGCAGGCGCCTGATGCGATCGACAACCCGTTCTACCGCATGGTGCCCGGATGGGGCCTGTACCCGATGGTCATCCTCGCATCAGCCGCGACCATCATCGCCTCGCAGGCGGTCATCTCCGGCGCATTCTCCCTGACGCGGCAGGCCGTGCAGCTCGGCTACCTGCCGCGGCTCGAGGTGCGCCACACCTCGGCGGAAGAGATCGGGCAGGTCTACCTGCCGCGCGTGAACAAGTTCCTGTTCATCGCCGTCATCGTCGTCGTGGTCGGGTTCCACAGCTCCGACAATCTCGGCGCTGCCTATGGCATCGCCGTCACCGGAACGATGGCGATCGACACGATCCTCGCCCTCGTCTACATGCGCGGCGTGCTCAAATGGGGCCTGCTCAAGACGAGCCTGCTCTTCGGCGCATTCATCATCATCGACCTGTCCTTCCTCGGGGCCAACCTGCTCAAGATCGGGGAGGGCGGCTGGTTCCCGCTTGCACTGGCGGCGACCGTCGCCATCGCCATGTCGACCTGGCGCTGGGGCCGGCAGACGCTGCTCGACCGCCGCACGCGCAATGCGCTGTCGTTGGAGGAGTTCGTCGCGACGTTGAAGCCCGACCGCCCGCCGCGCGTGCCGGGCACCGCGATCTTCATGACCGGCAAGGTCGACGTCGTGCCGGGCGCGCTGCTGCACAACCTCAAGCACAACAAGGTCCTGCACGAGCGCGTCGTGATCATGACCGTGCGCACGCGCGACATTCCGCGCGTGCCCGAGGACGAGCGGCTGGAGATCCGCCATCTGGATGGCAACTTCCACGCCATCACCGTCGAGTACGGGTTCCTCGACCAGCCGAACATCCCGCGCGCGCTGGCGCAGTGCCGGTTGCAGCAATTCCACTTCAACCTGATGGAGACGTCGTTCTTCGTCGGGCGCGAGAAGATCATTCCGGCACGGCGCGGCGGACTGCCGCAGTGGCGCAAGCGCCTGTTCGTCCTGATGTCGAACAACATGCTCGACGCGACCGAGTTCTTTCGCATCCCGCCCAACCGCGTCGTCGAACTCGGGGGCCAGGTCGAACTCTGACGCCGGTGCCCGGCGATTTTTCGCAAATTTGTCTCAACCGCCGGTTTTAGCGGCCTGCTAAGCACGCCATGCTATGAGGTCCGGTCGGATCTCCACAGCGAGGGGGATATCATGTTGCGTCGTACGGTCGCCTCTTTGTGCCTTGCGCTGATGCTCGCCGCTTGCGGCAGCACCGCGGAAGATCGCGGGCTGAGTGGTGCGGGAATCGGCGCCGCCGCCGGTGCCGTCGTTGGCGCGGTGACGGGCCTCACCATCGTCGAAGGCGTCCTGATCGGCGCCGCTGCCGGCGGGGCCACGGGTCTTCTCACCGACAGGAGCCAGGTTGATCTGGGCGAGCCGGCATGGAAGAAGGGCGGCAGCAGCGCACGCCCGGCCCAGGCCAGCGCTGGAGATGCGACCGTTCGCGACATCCAGGCCGGCCTCGGCAGGCTCGGCTACGATGCGGGCCCGGCCGATGGCAAAACCGGCCCGAGGACGCGCGCGGCGATCCGCCAATACCAGGAGCGCAACAGCCTGCTCGTCGACGGCCAGCCCAGCGCAACCCTGCTGGCGCATATCCGGCAGCAGATCTGATCCACTCTAGCCGGCGCCGGCGCGCCGGCCGGAACCGGGCGGCATAGCTCGCGTTGCTTCTCCGCAACCATGTGGAGAAAGGCCATGCGCGCCCTTATGGTCACGCTCGGTGCGGTCGCGCTTGCGGCGTGCAGTGCCGGCAGCAACGAGCCTGCCGGCGACTCGCAGTTTTCCGGCGAGGCGGCGCGTGCCGCCGAGCAGCAGGCCCGGGAACGCTGCGCGGCCGAAGGCAAGCGGCCGCAGCTCTACAACACGTTCGAGAACTCCGACGGGTCGCGGCGGTACGAATACCGTTGCATCCAGTAGACACCCACTTCGGGAACAGGGGCAGCGACGGAACCGCTTCAAAACCTTGGTCGTTTGCAGGGACATAGGTCCGAACACTCAAGGTGATACAGATGAAGCGCACAGCACTTGCACTCGTTGTCGCGACGGCGGCATTCGCTCCCGTGGCGTTCGCCCAGACATCCGGCAGCACTGACCGCACGCCGCCCACCCAGCAGACCCGCACGAGCGATGGAGTCGCCATCGTGCGCGTCGACGTCGAGCGCGTGGCGCTCGGCCAGCGCGCCAGCAAGATCGTCGGCGCGACCGTGGTGAACAGCGCCGACGAGAACATCGGCAAGATCGACGACCTCGTGGTGAACCCGCAGGACAAGGTCACCTATGCGATCGTCTCGGTCGGCGGCTTCCTCGGCGTCGGCAGCAAGCTCGTCGCGGTGCCGTTCGATTCGATGCGCACGGTGAAGGAAGAGCGGTTGATGCTTCCGGGCGCGACCAAGGACGCGCTCAAGGGACTTCCCGAGTTCAAGTACGCGAAGTCGTAAGGCGACGGGAAAGGCGGGCGCTGCGGCGCCCGCCTTTGTCTTCGAAAGGAGATTTGCATGGGTTCCAATCAGATCATCGGCGTGCTGCTCGTCGCGGTGGGCATCTTCCTGCTGGTGTTCGGCTACAACGCCTCGCAGGCGCCGGTCGACCAGATCAGCGAAGCCTTCACGGGCCGCTTCCGCGATTCGACGATGTTCTACCTGCTTGGCGGCGTGATCGCGGTGGTTGCCGGCGCAGCGGTGGCCCTGGCCGGCCGCCGCGCCTGACAAACCGGGCAGTGGCGGCGCGGAGAGCCCGCGCCACCTGAGCCACATCGCACGGGCGTTAACACTTCCCACGTCCACGTGCGGTAGTGTCGCGTCGCGATGACTTCAGTTTCGCGACGCCTGACTGCCGCCTTCCGGGACCGTGCCTATCGCGACTGGCTTTTCGCGCGGCTGCTCGCGTCAACGGGGTTCGACCACACGCAGTGGCTGCGCGTCGCGCAGCAGCGCGCGTGGCATGCATGGTTCGCGGCGCGGCCGATCGCGGACTGGCATGCGCTGGAGATCTCGCCGCAGGGGACGGATACGTGGCGGCTGCCCTTCCGATCCTATTCCGCCACGCAGTTTCCACAGTTCGACATCTGCCGGCAGCGCCTGGACCGGCAGTTCGACGTGATCATCGCCGACCAGATCTGGGAGCACCTCGTGGAGCCCGAGGAGGCTGCCCGCAACGTCCTGGCGATGCTGAAGCCCGGCGGCCATTTCGTGCTGGCCACGCCGTTCCTCATCCGGGTCCATGGATCGCCGCACGACTATTCGCGCTGGACGGCGGAGGGGCTCAAGCGATTGCTGACCCGGGCAGGCTTCGCCGACGACGTGACAGTCGGCCAATGGGGCAACCGCAAATGCATCGCCGCGGATCTGCGGCGGAAGGACAAGTGGTCGGTCTATGGCTGGCGCCGGGACATGCGCAACGAGCCGGATTTCCCCGTGACCGTATGGGCCTTCGCGCGGAAGGTTTAGCGGGCGGCCCTCGCCGAACTCCGCCCGGAATCACGCATCTTGTTGAATGGTCGGAGTGAGAGGATTCGAACCTCCGGCCCCTTGCTCCCGAAGCAAGTGCTCTACCAGGCTGAGCTACACTCCGATCTGACGGGACGGCGCCTGCCTCGGGCGCCGGGGCGGTCTTATACAGCCCAAGCCCCCCGGCCGCAAGCCGAGCGCGGGCGGCCTGGCCGCGGGGCCCTTTCGCTCAATAGACGCGGTTAATGGTGAAGTGGATCAGGTCCGTCATAGCGCGCTTTTCGGCGCCGTCCGGGAAGACGCCGAGCGCATCGCGCGCGACCGCGCCGTAATGCCGCGCGCGCTCGACGGAATCGCGCAGGCTGCCATGGCGCTCCATCAGGGCGATGGCACGGTCTAGGTCGCCGTCGCGCTGGTCCATGTCCTCGAGCGTGCGGCGCCAGAATTTGCGCTCATCCTCGTCGCCGCGCAGGAAGGCGAGGACGACCGGCAGCGTGATCTTGCCGTCGCGGAAATCGTCGCCGATCGACTTGCCCAGCGTGGCCGTTTCGGCCGCGTAGTCGAGCACGTCGTCGACGAGCTGGAAGGCGATGCCGAGATTCATGCCATAGGCGCCCAGGGCGTCCTCCTCGGCCTTGGGCCGGTCGGCCACCACCGCGCCGACGCGGCAGGCGGCGGCGAACAACACCGCCGTCTTGGCCTTGATGACCTCGAGATAGGTGTTCTCCGTTGTCTCCGTGTCGTTGGCGGTCATGAGCTGCATGACCTCGCCCTCGGCGATGACGGCGGACGCATCGGACAGGATCTTCAGCACCTGCAGCGAGCCGTCCGCGACCATCACCTGGAAGGCGCGGCTGAACAGGAAGTCGCCCACCAGCACGCTCGGCTTGTTGCCCCACACGGCATTCGCGGTGGCAAGGCCGCGGCGCCGGTCGCTCTCGTCGACGACGTCGTCGTGGAGCAGGGTCGCGGTGTGGATGAACTCGACGCACGCGGCCAGGCCGATATGGCGCCGGCCGCGATAGCCGCACAGCTTCGCGCTCGCGAGCGTGAGCATCGGGCGCAGCCGCTTGCCGCCGGCGGCGATGATGTGGCCGGCGAGCTGCGGAATCAGCGCGACCGGGCTCTGCATGCGCTCCAGGATCAGGCCGTTGACCGCCTTGAGGTCCTCGGCCACGAGGCCGGTAAGGGCCGCAAGCGACGGGCTGCGCACTTTCTCGCGTTCGTCGCCAAGACTGACGATCACGGCCACATTCGTCTCCCTAAAACTCGTATTCCCCCGCGCCGCGGCTTGACGCCTTGTTCGCGCACGGCGAGCATAAAGGGCGCATCCGGGCGGTCAAGCCTGACCGGCCCGGGCGCCACAGGCTCGCGGCATCATAATCGTGTGAAAGAAATCCTCCGAACCAACGATGCGGTGCTGCTGTCCTGGGCGCGGACCGTGCTCGCCGATGCCGGGATTGCCGCGGTCGTGCTCGACACGCATACCTCGATCCTCGAAGGCTCAGTGGCGGCGATCCAGCAACGGCTGATGGTGCCCGACCAGGACCACCCGGCGGCCGTGCGGCATCTGGACGCAGCGCGCGATGCCCTGTCCCGCGCCGAGACGATGGGGACCGAGGTCACGAGCGATGCGCTGCTCGGCGGGCGGGTCCCGTTCCGTCAGCCGGCCCAGGGCTACCGTGCGGCGATCGATCCGGTCCTTCTGGCGGCCTCGCTGCCGGCGGAGTTTCGCGGCCGTGCTGCCGATCTCGGCTGCGGGGCAGGGGCCGCCGCCCTGTGCCTCGCGGCCCGGCTGCCCCATGTCGAGATCGTCGGCGTCGAGCGCGACCCGTTGCTGGCCGAGCTGGCGCGGCAAAACGTCGCAAACGGCGCGCCGCCGGCCCGCATCGAGATCGTGGAGGCGGATATCCGCCGGCTGCCGGCCGCGCTTGGCGGCTTCGATGCGGTGATCGCCAATCCGCCGTACCTGGAGGTTGCGCGCGCCAACGCGGTCCCGGACCCGCGCAAGGCTGCCGCGACCGTCGAGCAGGAGGTCGATCTCGAGACCTGGATCGATGTCGCATTGCGGCTGCTGCGCGCGAAGGGGACGGTGGCGATGATCCATCGCGCCGACCGCCTCGACGATTTGCTGACGGCGCTGCGCGGCCGCGCGGGCGAGGTCGTCGTCATCCCGCTCTGGCCGAAGGCCGGCGTCGCGGCGAAGCGCGTCATCGTGCGGGCCCGCAAGGGCATCCGCTCGCCGCTGGTCCTGACGCAGGGCCTCGTCCTGCACGAAGCCGACGGAGCCTACACGGCGGCCGCGCAAGCGGTCCTGCGCGACGGCATCGCGCTCGGCCTCTAGCGCCATTGGCAAGCGGCGGGTGGCCGCATACCTTGGTCCCATGCCTACCTTCTACGAGCGCGTCCGCCCCTGGCTCGCACGGCTGCCGGTCGAGCAGTTCCGCAATCCGCCGCCGGTGGTGGCCGTCATCCGCATGTCCGGGCCGATCGGCCAGATCGGAGTCATGCGCACCGGCCTGTCGCTGGCACGTCTGGCCGGCGTGATCGAGCGTGCCTTCAGCCTCATCGAGCTCAAGGCCGTGGCGCTGGTCATCAATTCGCCGGGCGGCTCGCCGGTGCAGTCGGCGCTGATCGCCAAGCGCGTGCGCGACCTCGCCGGCGAGAAGAACGTTCCCGTCTATGCCTTCGTCGAGGATGTCGCGGCCTCCGGCGGATACTGGCTCGCCTGCGCGGCCGACGAGATCTATGCGAATGCCAGTTCGATCGTCGGTTCGATCGGCGTCATCTCGGCGAGCTTCGGCCTCAACGAGGCGATCCACAAGATCGGGGTCGAGCGCCGTGTCTACACCGCCGGCGACAAGAAGATGATGCTGGATCCGTTCCAGCCCGAGAATCCCGACGATGTGGAGCGCCTGCGCGCGCTGCAGCGGGAGATCCACAACAACTTCCAGAACTGGGTGCGCGACCGCCGCGGCGTGCGGCTGCGTGGCCTCGATAGCGAGCTGTTCAGCGGCGAGTTCTGGAGCGGCACGCGCGCGGTCGAGCTCGGGCTCGCCGACGGGGTCGACGATCTGCGCAGCCATCTGCGGCGGCGCTTCGGCGAGAATGTGAGGCTGCGGCTGGTCAGCGCGCCGACGCCCTTGATCCGGCGCTGGCTCGGGCCGCGCACCGATGGCGCGCTCCCGCCGGGTCTGCTGCCGGAAAGCTGGGCGGACGACGTAATCTCGGCCGTCGAGGCGCGGGCGCTGTGGCAGCGCTTCGGTCTTTGAGTTGACCCCGACTCCGGCAGCGACCTACAAAGGCGCGTGTTCGGCCTGAGTTTTGCCAAGATCCTTCTGATCGTCGCGGTCATCGCGATCGTGTGGTTCGGCTGGCGCTGGTATCAGCGCTGGGAGCTGGAGCAGCGGACCGGCGCGTCGTCGGACAAACGCACCCGCGGCGAGGAAGCACCGCGCCTCGGGGCCGAGGACATGGTCGCCTGCCGCGTCTGCGGTACCTACGTGGCGCCGAAATCGGCGCGCGCCTGTGCCCGCCCGGCCTGCCCGTACCCGCGCTGACCCACCCGCGCCCGGGCCAAGCGCGGCATTTACCATCCACCGCGCTTGATCGCGCCCGGCACGGCCGTTATTTTGCGCCGCACACAGATGCAAGTCTTTCTCCCGGCGCGCTAAACCGATGGCCGCGGTCCCGTCCTTCCAGGAACTGATCCTCCGGCTCCAGACCTTCTGGGCCGGCAAGGGCTGCGTGATCCTGCAGCCCTACGACATGGAGGTGGGTGCCGGAACCTTCCATCCGGCGACGACCCTGCGTGCGCTGGGCCCGAAGCCGTGGAAGGCCGCCTATGTGCAGCCCTCGCGCCGCCCGACCGATGGTCGCTACGGCGAGAACCCGAACCGGCTGCAGCACTATTACCAGTTCCAGGTGATCCTGAAGCCGTCGCCGCCCGACAGTCAGGACCTTTACCTCGAGAGCCTCAAGGTGCTCGGCATCGACCCGAAGCGCCACGACATCCGCTTCGTCGAGGACGATTGGGAGAGCCCGACGCTCGGCGCGTGGGGCCTCGGCTGGGAAGTGTGGTGCGACGGCATGGAAGTGACGCAGTACACGTACTTCCAGCAGGTCGGCGGCATCGAATGCGATCCCGTCTCGGTCGAGCTGACCTATGGGCTCGAGCGCCTCGCCATGTACATCCAGGGCGTCGAGAACGTGTATGACCTCGACTTCAACGGCGCCGGCGTGAAATACGGCGACGTCTTCCACCAGGCGGAGGTCGAATACTCGGCGCACAATTTCGAGTTCGCCGACACCGAGATCCTGTTCCGCCAGTTCGCCGACGCGGAAAAGGAATGCAAGGCACTGCTCGACAAGAAGCTGGCGCTGCCGGCCTATGACCAGTGCATCAAGGCGAGTCACCGCTTCAACCTGCTCGATGCGCGCGGCGTGATCTCCGTCACCGAGCGCGCGTCGTACATCGCGCGCGTGCGCGCCCTCGCCAAGGCCTGCTGCGAGGCGTGGCTGGCGAGCCAGAAGGCCGCCGCATGAACGCCGCGCTGATGGCCTGCATCGCACAGGGGCCGGTCTTAGACCGGCCCCTACACAAGCATTCGTTCTTCCGTGTAGGGGCGGGTCTAAGACCCGCCCTGGCGCAATCCATCCGCCTCGTGCGAGGCGCGCGCCATGCCTGAGCTTCTGCTTGAACTGTTCTCCGAGGAGATCCCCGCGCGCATGCAGACGCGCGCGGCGGAGGACCTGAAGAAGCTGGTCACCGAGAAGCTGACGGCGGCGGGGCTGACCTTCACGAAGGCCGAGGCGTATGTGACGCCGCGCCGGCTGGCGCTCGTCGTCGACGGCCTGCCGGACAAGCAGCCCGACGTCTCCGAGGAGAAGAAGGGCCCGCGCGTCGGCGCGCCCGAGCAGGCGATCCAGGGCTTCCTCAAGGCCGCGGGCCTGACCAGCCTCGACCAGGCGCAGAAGCGCGAGGTCGGCAAGGCCGAGTTCTGGTTCGCAGTCGCGCACAAACAGGGCCAGCCGACGGCGACGGTCCTGTCGACCCTGATCGCGCAGGCGGTGCAGGCGCTGGGCTGGCCGAAATCGATGCGCTGGGGCGCCAACCGGTTCGCCTGGGTGCGGCCGCTGCAGAGCGTCGTGTGCCTGTTCAACGGCCGCGCAGTCGCCGGCGGCATCGATCTCGGCGGCGGCAGCGTGCCCTTCGGCGACACGACGCGCGGCCATCGCTTCCTCGCACCCACGTCGTTCAAGGTCGCGAATTTCGAGGACTACAGGACGAAGCTGCGCGGCGCTTATGTCGTGCTCGATGCGGCTGAGCGGCGCCAGATGATCCTGCACGACGCCGAGAAGACCGCCAGCCTCGACAAGCTGAAGGTCAAGCCGGACCAGGGCCTGCTCGAAGAGGTCGCCGGTCTGGTCGAATGGCCGGTCGTGCTGATGGGTTCGATCGATCCGAAGTTCATGGACCTGCCGCCCGAGGTGCTCACCACCTCCATGCGCGCGCACCAGAAATACTTCTCGGTGCTGACCGAGGCGGGTGCGCTGGCGCCCCGCTTCGTCGTCGTCGCCAACATGCTGACCGACGACGGTGGCAAGGCGATCGTCGCGGGCAACGAGCGCGTGCTCCGCGCGCGTCTGTCGGACGCGAAATTCTTCTGGGACCTCGATCGCAAGACGAACCTGGAAGATCGCGTGCCAGCGTTGGCACAGCGCATCTTCCATGCGAAGCTCGGGACGATGGCGGAGAAGGTCGACCGCATCGGCAAGATCGCCGTCGACCTGGCGCAATACATTCCCGGCGCGAACGCCGACCATGTCCGCCGCGCTGCACGCCTGTGCAAGGCCGACCTGTCGTCCGGCATGGTCGGCGAGTTCCCCGAGCTGCAGGGCATCATGGGCCGCTATTACGCCCTCGGCGAAGGCGAGAAAGCGGAGGTCGCCGACGCGATCCGCGACCACTATTCGCCGCTCGGCCCGAATGATCGCTGCCCCTCGGCGCCCGTGTCGGTCGCCGTCGCGCTCGCCGACAAGATCGATTCTCTCGTCGGCTTCTTCGCCATCGACGAGAAGCCGACCGGTTCCAAGGATCCGTTCGCGCTGCGCCGCGCCGCGCTGGGCGTCATCCGCCTGATCGTCGAGAACAAGCTGCGCCTGCCGCTCGGCGACGTGTTCAGGAAGGCCGGTTCGCATCGCGGCGAGGTGAAGCCGCGGGAGCTGCTCGATTTCTTCGCCGACCGCCTGAAGGTGGCATTGCGCGAGAAGGGCGTGCGCCACGACCTGATAGACGCGGTGTTCTCGCTCGGCGGCGAGGACGATCTCGTGCGGCTGCTGGCCCGGGTGGAAGCGCTCGGCGAGTTCCTCAAGTCGGACGACGGCGCCAATCTGCTGGTTGCTTACCGTCGCGCCTCCAACATCGTCGCGATCGAGGAGAAGAAGGACAAGAAGACCTACGACGGCGCGGTCGACCAGGCCGAGTTGAAGCAGCCGGAAGAGGGTACGCTGGCGAAGGCGCTGGCCGAGACCCATGACGGCATCCAGATGCTCCTGAAGCGCGAGGATTTCGCCGGAGCGATGAAGGCGATGGCCCTCCTTCGGAAGCCGGTGGATGCCTTTTTCGACAAGGTGACCGTGAACGCGCCGGAGGCTAATCTGCGCGCCAACCGACTCCGGCTGCTGTCGCGAATCCGCGCGACATTGGGCGAGGTGGCGGACTTCTCGAAGGTCGAGGGGTAGGGACCTATCTAATTGTTCCCGCGTCGCCCGCGGACTTGATCCGCGGGCCCATGGCACAGGCGGCGCGATGGATGCCCGGGTCAAGCCCGGGCAAGACGCCAACAGGAAATGACCAGGAGCGGCGTAGATGGCGAAATGGGTGTACGGCTTCGGGGACGGCAAGGCCGAGGGGCGTGCCGAGATGAAGAACCTGCTCGGCGGCAAGGGCGCCAACCTGGCCGAGATGAGCAATCTCGGTCTGCCGGTGCCGCCGGGCTTCACGATCAACACCGAAGTCTGCACGTATTTCTATGCCAACGGCCGGCAGTATCCGCCCGACCTGAAGCAGCAGGTCAATGCCGCGCTCAAGCGGGTCGAGGACCTAGTCGGCCGCAAATTCGGCGATGCCAAGGATCCGCTGCTCGTGTCGGTGCGCTCGGGCGCCCGCGCATCGATGCCGGGCATGATGGACACGGTCCTCAATCTCGGCCTCAACGACAAGACGGTGGAAGGGCTGGCGCGGGCCAAGGACGCGCGCTTCGCCTATGACAGCTACCGCCGCTTCATCCAGATGTTCGGCGACGTGGTGCTCGGCGTCGACCACCACCATTTCGAGGAGCTGCTCGAGGACCACAAGCAGGACAAGGGCGTTACGCTGGACACCGAGCTCGACGCGGCCGACTGGAAGGAGCTCGTCAAGGAATACAAGCGCAAGGTCGAACAGGAACTCGGCAAGCCCTTTCCCCAGGATCCGAACGAGCAGCTCTGGGCCGCCATCGGCGCTGTGTTCGGCAGCTGGCGCAACCAGCGCGCCAATACCTATCGCCGCCTGCACGGCATACCCGAGGAATGGGGCACCGCCGTCAACATTCAGGCGATGGTGTTCGGCAACATGGGCGAGGACTGCGCCACCGGCGTCGCTTTCACCCGCGACCCGTCGACCGGCGAGAACGCCTTCTATGGCGAGTATCTCGTCAACGCGCAGGGCGAGGACGTCGTCGCGGGCATCCGCACGCCGCAGCATCTGACCATCAAGGGCAAGGAAGCGCAGCGCTCCAGGCTCCCGGCGATGGAAGAGGTGATGCCGGGCGTCTTCAAGCAGCTCGACGATATCCGCAAGCGACTCGAGTCCCACTATCGCGACATGCAGGACATCGAGTTCACGGTCGAGAAGGGCAAGCTCTACATGCTGCAGACGCGCAACGGCAAGCGCACTGCGGCGGCCGCCCTCAAGATCGCCTGCGACATGGTGCGCGAGGGGCTGATCGACAAGGCCGGGGCGGTGAAGCGCGTCGAGCCCGCTTCACTGGACCAGCTTCTGCATCCGACGCTCGATCCCAAGGCGCCGCGCACCCTGCTGACGCGCGGGCTGCCGGCCTCGCCGGGTGCGGCGTCGGGCATCGTCGTCTTTTCGGCCGACGAGGCGGAGGTCAAGGCGGAGAAGGGCGAGAAGGTCATTCTCGTCCGCGTCGAGACGAGCCCCGAGGACATCCACGGCATGCACGCCGCCAAAGGCATCCTGACCACGCGCGGCGGCATGACCAGCCACGCGGCGGTGGTCGCGCGCGGCATGGGCCGCGCCTGTGTCGCGGGTGCGGGTGAGATTCGCGTCGACTATGCCGCCGGAATCATGTCCGTGCGCGACAAGCAGGTGAAGGCGGGCGAGAAGGTCACGATCGACGGCAGCACCGGCGAGGTCTTCGCCGGCGAGGTGCCGACCGTGCAGCCCGAGCTGTCGGGCGATTTTGCCGAGCTGATGGGCTGGGCCGACGAGTTCCGCGTCATGGGCGTTCGCGCCAATGCCGACACGCCGCTCGATGCGCGCACGGCGCGCCGCTTCGGCGCCGAAGGCATCGGCCTGTGCCGCACCGAGCACATGTTCTTCGATTCGGAGCGCATCCAGGCGGTGCGCGAGATGATCATGAGCGAGGATCGCGAGGGCCGCGCCAAGGCGCTCGCCAAGATCGAGCCGATGCAGCGCAACGACTTCGTCGAGCTGTTCCGCATCATGGACGGCCTGCCGGTGACGATCCGCCTGCTCGACCCGCCGCTGCACGAATTCGTGCCGCATACGGACAAGGACATCACCGAGTTTGCCGCGGCGATCGGCAAGGACATCGGTGCCGTGAAGGCGCGGGTGAAGCGGCTGGAGGAATTCAACCCGATGCTGGGCCATCGCGGCTGCCGCCTCGCCGTGACCTATCCCGAGATCTACGAGATGCAGGCGCGCGCCATCTTTTCCGCCGCCGCGGCGGTGGCGAAGGAAGGCAAGCCGGTCGAGCCGGAGGTGATGATCCCGCTGATCATCACCAAGCGCGAGCTGGAGCTGATGCGCGACCTGGTCGTGCGCGCGCACGAGCACGTCAAGGATCAGACCGGCGTCGACGTGAAGTACGCGCTCGGCACCATGATCGAGCTGCCGCGCGCCGCCCTGCGCGCGGCCGAGATCGCGGAGCTGGCGGAGTTCTTCAGCTTCGGCACCAACGACCTGACACAGACGGCGCTGGGGCTGTCGCGCGACGATGCCGGCAGCTTCCTCGACGCGTACGAGAAGGCCAAGATCGTCCCGATCGACCCGTTCATCAGCATCGATGTCGACGGCGTGGGCGAGCTGGTGCGGATCGGCACGGAGCGCGGCCGCGCCGTGCGGCCCGACCTCAAGATCGGCATCTGCGGCGAGCATGGCGGCGATCCGGCCTCGGTGCATTTCTGCCAGAGTGCCGGCCTCGACTACGTGTCGTGCTCGCCCTACCGCGTGCCGATCGCGCGCCTGGCGGCCGCGCAGGCGGCGCTGACCGAGAAGGCGCCCAAGGCAAAGAGTGCGGCGCATCATCCGGCACCGAGCAGCCGCAATCGCCGCCTGCTGGCGGCGACCGGCCGGCGCCCGTCGGACAAGCGCATCGCCAAGGCAACGGCCGGCAGGGTCCGGTCGTCCGCGAAGCCGCTTGCATTGGGCAAGCCGTTCCGCGCGGCGGCCAAGAAGACCGCCAGGAAGCCGGTCGCGAAGGCAAAGACGAAGCCCACAACGAAGAAGGGCCCGTCCAAGCCGCCGCGTGGCAAATCGAAGAAGAAGAGGTAGCTTCTTCGAGGGTGCGTCCGCGTAGGGGCGGGCTTCAGCCCGCCCGTGCGGCCGCTCCGTGGGCGCCGGCGTGAGCCTGTGTAGGGAACGGGAGAAGCAGCCGTTTGCCCATACGCCGCGGGCGGGTTAAAACCCGCCCCTACGCGGAATTTCTTTGCGCCCGGATGGCGCGCGACACAGGGAATGATGCAATGGCGACCGATCCGAACTGCATCTTCTGCAAGATCGTCGCCGGCCAGATTCCGTGCTTCAAGCTGCACGAGGATGCGCACACGCTGGCGTTCCTCGACATCAACCCGGCCAATCCCGGCCATGCGCTGGTGATCCCCAGGAACCACGCGCCGAACCTGATCGCCTCCGACGATGGCGACCTCGGCAAGGTGATGGCATCGGTGCGCCGCGTCGCGGCCGCGATCGAAAAGACGCTTCAGCCCCACGGCATCAACCTGCTGCAGGCCAACGGGCCGGGTGCGGCGCAGTCGGTCTTTCATTTCCACATGCACATCGTCCCGCGCGCGAAGGACGATAATCTGATGATGAACTGGCACCCCAGGCCCGGCGACAAGGTGGCGCTGGCCGCGCTGGCGGAGCGGATACGCGGGAATATCTAGGCCGCGCGGCCGTTCTGATTTCCGCCTTGCGCGCATGAGTCGCATGGCGGACAGATCATGGCGCCCTTATGACAGGCGCCTCGGACGTGGAGAGAGCGATGCGGAAGATCGTGTTTGCGATGGCCGCCATGCTGGCCTTTCATGCGGCTGGCGCGCTGGCGCAGTCCAAGGTCGAGATTGCCGAGCCGTGGGCGCGCGCCACCATTGGGCAGTCGCGCAACACCGCCGCCTATTTGCAGCTCACCAACCGCGGCGCGGAGCCGGACCGGCTGGTCGGCGCGTCGACGCCGGTGGCCGGCAAGGTCGAGCTGCACACCACGGTTCGGGAAGGGGACGTGATGCGCATGCGCGAGATGAAGTCGGTCGAGCTCAAGCCCGGCCAGACCGTCACCTTCGCGCCGGGCGGCATGCACGTGATGCTGCTCGATGTCGAACCGCTCGCCGCCGGCAAGACCTTCACCCTGACGCTCGATTTCGAGAAGGCCGGCAAGCAGGACGTGACGGTAGCGGTGCGGCAGGCCACCGGTCAGGGCGGCCACCAGCGGCACTAGCGCCGCTCACGGGATCTCGTAGAGCGTCAGCTCCTCGACGATGCCGCGCAGCGCGTGGCGCTGCGGCACGGGCGTGACGCCGCTCGTCTCCAGCAGTTTCGCGGCCTGCGGATGCTCGATCACGGTGCCCGACGCGAAGATCGAACGCGCGTCCGCGAGACCCTGGACGCGCGAGGCGATATTCACGGTCTGCCCGAAATAGTCCTGGCGATCGTTGAGCATCACCGCGAGGCAGGGGCCTTCGTGAATGCCGATCTTGAGCAGCATGTCCTGGTGCGCATGTTCGGTCCGGAGGTCGCGCATCGCCTCGCGCATCCGCAGCGCGGCGGCCACGGCGCGGTCGGGCGTGGGGAAGGTCGCCATGACGGCATCGCCGATGGTCTTGACGATGGCGCCGGACTCAGACGCGACGATCTCGTTGAGCACGCGGAAATGCGCGCGCACGAGGTCGTAGGCGACGAGATCGCCGACGCGCTCGTAGAGCTCGGTCGAGCCCTTGAGGTCGGTGAACAGGAAGGTGAGGCTGGTGATCTTGAGGCGCTGATCCACGTCCAGCGTGTCGGTGCGGTAGATGTCGCGGAAGGTCTGGTTGGTCAGAAGGCGCTTCGCGGTCAGGAACGGCTTGCGCCGGCCCATCAGCTCGTGGAGCTTGTCGCCCGCAATCCACACCGATGGCAGGACGCGCATGTCCGTGCGGTTCTCGATCTGGAGGCGCAGCGGCCCCGGCCGCAGTTCGACCGTGCCGGTGGGCGCGCGCACCTTGTTCAGCACGAAGGTCAGGTTCTGCCGCTCGCGGGTCGGTTCGCCCTTCACGTCCAGGAAGTGCGTCGCATGCGTGACCGGGTCGAACACGATCACGAACTCCGCAGGAAGCTGCAGCGACAGGATCGCCCTCTCGCCGGGCGGCAGCTCGACCGAATCGAGCGTGAGCTCCTCGACCAGCGTTGCGAACGAGTCCTCGGGAAGATCGACGCCCGAGCTCCAGAAGATCTGGCGGAAATACTCCCAGATCGGCAGTTCGTGCGGCGTGTGCGCCGCGATCCTGCGCACGCGCGGCGTGACGGTGAACGTCACCTCGACCATCTCGTCGAGGGTCGGCGAATAGCCGGCCGCACACAGCGCGCAGCTATACTCGTCCTTGCAGACGGATTTCAGCGTGCTGTTGGCGTCGAGCACGCCGCCGCAGCCGGGGCACAGCACGTTCCACGACAGCTCGAATATCCCGAGCCGCGCCGCATGCAGGAACGCCGCGATCACGTTCTCTTCGCTGAGCGCGTTCTTCGCCGCGAAATCGATCACGTTGATCCGGCAGAGCTGCCGATCCTCGCCGTCGCGCACCAGGCGCTCGATGGCAGCGACCGCGCCCGGCTCGGCGGATTGCCGCAGCAGGGCGAACAGGGCTTCACTCTCGCTCATCTTCCGAGCCTACGCCCAATTTAGGCGGGCAACGACTGCCAGATCAGGCAAGGCTTGGCTAAGCTAGGCCGCGGCCCAGGCTGGCTTGACCGGGGTCACGCGCGAGTCACCGGCGGTGAGCGGCTGCCCGGCCTTGTCGGCCTCCTCGATCACTTCGAGGCGCAGCAGGGCGAGGCCCAGCGTGCCCTGTGCCGAGCGCATCTCGCCGGCTTCCTGGTCGCCGAGCATCACGGGCGTGCCGGGCGGCGGGGCTGGGCCCTCGATGCGCACCGGCGTCAGCCGCTTGCGCGTCAGCGCGCGGTATTTCATGCGCGCGGTCAGCTCCTGCCCGACATAGCAGCCCTTCTTCCAGTCGACGCCGTTCAGCTCGTCGAAGCCGTTCTCGAGCAGCAGCGCCTTCTCGATCGGCAGGTCGCGGCTGCCGTCCGGGATGCCGAGCGACAGGCGCAGCGCGTCGTACTGCTCGAAGCCGACCGGCTCGAATCCGGCTTGCGCGAAGGTCGCGACCTTGTCCTTCGGCACGATCGCGCGGGCGCCCAGGCCGAGCAGGCGCGGATCGACATACACCACGCCGCCGGCATGCGGCTTCGCGCCGCCGGCCTGCTCCGGCAGGCCGAGGGCGGGCAGGGTGCCCGGTCCGAACAGGGCGACCACCGCCATGCCGTCCACCGACGCCAGGGTCACCTTGGACCGCAGCCGGTAAAGGCTGAGCCGCCGGCGCAGGTCGTCCAGGCGTTCGCGCTCGCAGTCGAGGTAGAGGACATCGCCGATCTCGGCGACGAAGAAATCGTGGAGGAAGCGGCCCTGCGCGGTCAGGAAACCGGCATAGATGGCGCGCGTCGAATCGGCCTTGTTGACGTCGTTGGAGATCAGCCCCTGCAGGAAGCTGCGGCGGTCCTCGCCGGCCACCGTCAGCAGGCCGCGCTGGCCGAGTTCGACAAAGCCCTTACGATCCATGGGTAAATTCCGGAAACGGCTGCAAAATATCCACCCGACGACCTATCACAGGTAAGGTGATGGCGCGGCCTTGGCAAGCCCCGGGCTTTGCTTGGCAGGGCGCACGTGCACGCCTATAAATCGGCCCTCGCATGCGCATCACCTTCGTCGACGACTCCATCCCCTTTGACGGTTACAGCCCCTCGAGCCAGCCGCTCGGCGGTCCCGAGAAGGCTTTCGCCGCCCTGCCTGGCGCGCTGGCGATGCGCGGGCACAGCGTGCAGGTGTTCAACCGCTGCGCGTTCCCGGTGACGGCCCACGGGGCTTCCTGGCACCCGTTCGAGGACGCCCGGCCGGACGAGACGGACGTGCTCGTCGCCTTCCGCCATCCGCGGCTGCTCGATTCCGTGCCCACCGCCCGTCGCAAGGTCCTGTGGACCGGCGCGGCGCCGGAGGAGCTGAACCAGACCGCCGAACAGGCCCTGCTTCTGCGCCACCAGCCGACCATCGTGTTCATGTCCCAGGCTCAGCGCGAGCGCTGGCAGAACACGCTCGGCCTGAAGGTGCACGTGGTCGAGCCGGGGATCATGCCTTCGTATCTGGAGGACGATCCGATGGCGCCGGCCGAGCCGCCGCGCGCCATCACTACGGCGCATCCGCTGGCCCATCTCGGCTGGGTGATCAAGCTGTGGATCGAGAAGATCCGTCCGGCCGCGCCCGATGCGCAGCTCCATGTCTACTCGGCGCTGCTGAACAAGGGCGAGCTGGGCGGAGAGCTGCCGGCGAACGTCAAGCCGGTGCTGACGCAGGCGATCGACGCGCGCCCGCATGGCGTCACCATCCTGCGGCCGCAGCCCGATCCGCAGATGGCCGAGGCGTACCGCGCCGCGCGTCTGCATCTGTATCCGGGCCAGATGGGCGAGCTGCTGGCCTTGACCCTTCTGGAAAGCCAGGCGACCGGCCTGCCCGGTGTCGCCATGGCCTCCAGCGCCATCATCCCGGCGCGCATCATCGACGCGCAGTCCGGAAAGATCGCGGGCAGCGAGGCGGCCTTCGTTTCGGCGGCGATCGATCTGCTGACCGACCGCACTTCGTTCG
>JAESGS010000419.1_pt1 | contig 33933 bp, 36 predicted proteins | sample 9269761 | NCBI WGS metagenome assembly JAESGS01 (sample SAMN15741799, study PRJNA653493) | algae metagenome | isolation source: Cyanosarcina radialis HA8281-LM2 and co-occurring heterotrophs from damp... | place: USA: Makauwahi cave, Hawaii | collected 2011-01-06 | reverse complement strand
CCACTGGCCTTGGCGCTCGATCTGGAAGGCGCGTTCGGAAACGTCGTGCACCACGCAGTAGCCGGCGACATAGTCGAGTGCTTCCGCCTCGCTGACGTACTTTGCCTTGCGGCCGATGACGACGCCGAGTTCGACTTCCCAGTCGGTCTTCTCCGAACCCCGCGGGATGATCAGGTCGTCATTCGGGCCGACGATCGCCGACGTCGCCTTCATGAAAATGATCGGTTCGGAGGGAACCGTGGCGCCCGTCTCGGCGGCATGATCGGAATAGTTGAGGCCGATGCAGATGAACTTGCCGGTACCGGCCACGCAAGGGCCGAGCCGTTGGTTGCCGTTGACAGCCGGAAGGCCGGCGAGATCGAGCGCCTTGAGTTCGGCGAGTTTGTCCGGGTCGAGCGCCGCACCTGAGAAGTCGGCGACGTGGCCGGAAAGGTCACGCAAGGTGCCGTTCGTATCGAGGATACCCGGCTTTTCCTGGCCCGGGAGGCCGTAACGAAGAAGTTTCATATCTCTGCTTCCTGCTTGTCTGTTGTCAGATGGTCCAGCCGCCATCGATGGCATAGGCTTGGCCGGTCGTATAGGTGGCGCCCGCGAGATGGACGGCAAGGTCGGCGATCTCTTCCGGGGTGCCGAGACGTCCCATTGGCTGGCGGGCGATAAAGGCGGCGCGCGCGGTTTCATAGTCACCTTGGGCGCGCATGCGGTCCTGCAGCGACGGGCTTTCGACTGTTCCCGGGCAAATCGCGTTGCAACGAATACCCTCAGAGACATAGTCAGCGGCAACGGCCTTTGTGAGACCGATGACGGCCGCCTTGGTGACGCCATAGGCAAACCGGTTCGGCACGCCCTTGATGCTGGACGCGACCGAAGCCATGTTGATGATGGCGCCGTCCTTGCGCTGAAGCATCGCCGGCAGCACCGCGCGGATGGTGCGGATCATTGCCTTGACGTTGAGGTCGAGGGCGAATTCGAGGTCGGTGTCCTTCATCTCCAGGATCGAGCCGGCATGCACGAAACCGGCGCAGTTGAAGAGCACATCGACGGCGCCGATCTTGGCGACCAGCGCTTCAACGGCTTGCGTGTCCAGAACGTCCAGCCGGTGCGTCTCGACATCAGCCTCCTTGGCGAGTGCGGCAAGCGCATCCGCGTTGATATCCGTCGCATGAACTTTCGCGCCGGCTTTTGCGAAGGCCAAAGCCGAAGCACGGCCGATGCCTTGGGCGGCAGCCGTAATCAGGACGACCTTGCCTTTAAGATCCGCTGTCATTCTCGATCCCTCATGCTTTGCGTTCGACGACCAGGATATGGTCGGCGGCGAGAACGACCTCGCCACGCTGGTTGATAACTTCTAACCGTTCGACCACACGACCCGCCTTCGGCCGCTTCGGATCGTCGTCCTTGGCAGAGACGGTCACACGCGTGCGGATCGTATCGCCGATATGAACCGGACGCACGAAGCGCAGACGATCATAGCCGTAGGAAAAGGCAACCGGATTGATCAGTGATGCCGTAAGGCCGACGCCGATCGAGAAGATCATGGTGCCGTGGGCAATGCGCTGGCCGCCCGGCAGGGTCTTGGCGAACTCCGCGTCCATGTGGTGCGGAAAGAAATCGCCGGTGTGGCCGGCATGGACGACGAAGTCGGTCTCGGTGATCGTCCGGCCCGTCGTCAGGCGCTCGTGCCCCAACTGGTAGTCTTCGAAATGGATGATCTGTTCTGACATCTCAGCGTCCCGGAAGTGGTGCGATCGCCGTTGCCGGCGACGCACTCGATTGATAGGCGGCCTCGACGAGAGCCATTGTCTGCCAGGCGTCCTCGACCGAGCCGATCAGCTCCTGGTCTTCTCCCGCCGCAAAACGCTGCAGATTGGCCATGCGGTTGGCGAAGGCATCGGGGAACCAGGCGCCTTTAAGCGGAATCGACACCCACTCGGCAGCCCCAGTCGGCCGGATCCAGAGCTCGTCGGGCTCGCCCTTGGGATAGTCGAGGTTGACGCCGAGTTTCACATAGGCAGCACCCGACGTTCCCGAGATGCGGAACTCGCAGGCCTGGAACTTGCGGCCGAAATCATGGTCGTGATTGATCGAGAGTACGCAGCGCACGCGATCTCCATAGTCGAGGATCGCAGCCGTCCGTGTCTGGGCAACCTCATGGTTCGGATGGCCGATCGTCTTCGCATGGACGCCCAAGGGGTTGCCGAGCAGGCCGCGCACGAGATCCAGATAATGGATCGAGTGCATGGCGATCTCGATGCGCGGCAAGCCTTTCAAGAACGGCCACAAGCCCCAGGGGGTGGAGAGTGCAAGCCAGGCGTCGAAATCGACGACCTCGCCGAGGTATCCCTTGGCGATCGCGTCTTTCAGCGCCAGCATCATCGGCGCGAAGCGGAGCTGGAAATTGACCGCTGCCTTCAGTTTGCGCGTCCGGCAGGTCTCGAGAATGGCGGTCGCGGCTTCAAGGTCCGAGCCCATCGGCTTCTGGATGAGGGCAGCGGCGCCGATCGGAAGCTTCGCAAGGATGGCGGCATGGGCCGCCGGCGGGGTCGCCAGATCAAAGATTGCATCAGCGACCGCAAGCGCATTCGCTTCCCGTTCGAAGGCGGTAATGCCCCAGGCGTCGGCAAGCTTCGCCGCCTTCTCCCGATCTGGATCATAAAGGCCCGCGATTGGGAAGCCGGCCTGGCGATAGGCCGGCAGATGTGCGTCGCCGACGATGCTGCCAGCGCCGAAGATCACGATCGGCCGAGGGTTTGCCGGTTTCGGCCACCACTGCCTGAGCGCGCCCGGATCGAAAATTTCAGCCATTGTGGGAGACCTTGCCGTCGTGATGGAAGACCTCTTCCATCATCGCCCACCACTCGCCTTCCTGGCGCGTCTCAAGCGGCTTCTGGCAGGGCATGCAGACCGACCACCATTCCTGGTTCTTCGGGTGTGCCGCCATCTTGGCCATGTCCGCCTCGAAATCCGCGCCGACATACTCCCAGTAGCCGAAGAGCAGGTTTTCCGGTTCTTTCAGGAAGATCGAGTAGTTGGTGATGTTGCACTGCGAAATCAGCGCGAGGATCTCCGGCCAGACGGCGGCATGCAGTGCCTTGTATTCGGCGACCTTCGACGCTTCTAGGCCGATCACCATTCCCATCCGCTGCATGATGACCTCCCTTAGCCGCGAAACTCGCGGGTAAACTCGCCAATCGAGCGTGCTTTCACCGCATCCCAGTCCCAGGAAATCCCGATGCCTGGCTCGGACGGCGCCAATGCGCGACCGTTGCGGATCTCCATGCCCTTGGTCGTGAGATCATCGAGCTGCGGTATGTACTCGACATATTTGCCATTGGGCACGGCGCAGACGAGGCTGACATGCAGTTCCATCAGGAAGTGCGGGCAGACCGGAATGTCGAAGGCTTCCGCCGCATGCGCGACTTTCAACCACGGCGTGATGCCGCCGATGCGGGCAACGTCGACCTGGACGATCGAGCAGGCGCCCTTCTGCATGTATTCGCGGAAATGACGAATCGAGTACATGGATTCACCAACCGCAATCGGCGTCGGCGTCGATCGCGTCAGCCGGATATGGCCGTCAAGATCGTCGGCCGGCAGCGGCTCCTCGATCCAGGCAAGGTCGAGCTCCTTCAGCCTGGACGCGCGGCGGATCGCCTCGTCGACGGTGAAACCCTGGTTGCAGTCGGTCATGATCTCGAAGCCGTCGCCGAGCGCCTTGCGCATCGCCGACAGGCGATCGTAATCCTCCGAGCCGTGCGGCTTGCCGATCTTCACCTTCGAACCGGAAAAGCCCTTGGCCTTGGCGGTAAGCGCGTCCTCGACCAGCGCTTCCTTCTCGATGTGCAGCCAGCCGCCCTCGGTGGTGTAGAGGGGGCAGCTTTCCTTGGCGCCGCCGGCAAGCTTCCAGAGCGGCAACTTCTGCTTTTTGGCGCGCAGGTCCCAGAGTGCGGTATCAACCGCCGCCAGCGCCAGCGCCGTTATCGGGCCGATCGTCGTTGCGTGGGTCGCGAACTCCATCTTGTGCCAGATCGCCTCTATGCAATCAGCGTCCTCGCCAATCAGGATCGGCACGAGATGATCGGAGAGTAGCCGCATTACCGACGAACCGCCGGTACCGATCGTGTAGCTGTAGCCCGTGCCCGTCGCGCCATCGCTGTCGGTGATGGTGACGATCGGTGTTTCCTGGCTGACGAAGCTCTGGATCGCATCGGTCCGCTTCACCTTCGGCGGCAGGTCGACCATGCGCAGTTCAATTTTCTCGATTCTTGCCATGTCAGCCTTCCAGAGCCTTGCCGGTATCGATGTCGAAGAGATGGGCGCGAGAAAGGTCGAAGCTCATGCGCACCATCTCGCCGGAGGCGAGTGGGCGCGGGTTGAGCATGCGAGAGACCCAGTCGCGACCGTTGAATTGGATGAAGACCAGCGTCTCGTTGCCGAGCGGTTCGGTGATCGACACTGCCAATTCCACCTCGTGTACCGACGCCAGGTCGCCGGCATGCAGGCCGTGGCCGCTCGGATAGATGTCGTCAGGCCTCAGGCCGAAGGTCACCTTTTGGCCCGGGCGCAGAGTCTTTGAAAAGCGCGGCGGGATCGGCAGCCGCATGCCGCTTACAAAGACCAGTGTGCCGTTGTCGACGATCGCCTCGTCCATGTTCATCGGCGGCGAGCCGATGAAGCCGGCCACGAACTTTGTGGCCGGGCGCTGGAACACTTCTTCCGGCGTGCCAACCTGTTCGATATAGCCGTCGCGCATGATGACGATGCGGTCTGACAAGGTCATCGCCTCGACCTGGTCGTGGGTGACGTAGATCATCGTCGCCTGCATGCGGGCATGCAGCTTCTTGATCTCGGTGCGCACCTGGGTGCGCAGCTTCGCATCCAGGTTCGACAGGGGTTCGTCGAACAGGAAGACATCCGGCTGGCGCACGATCGCGCGGCCCATGGCGACGCGCTGGCGCTGGCCGCCGGACAGCTGCGACGGCCGGCGTTCGAGCAGATGGCCGAGATCGAGGATGGCAGCGGCTTCATCGACCCGCGTCTTGATCTCGTCTGCCGAGCGTCCGGCGATCTTCAGCGAAAAACCCATGTTCTCGGCGACCGTCATATGCGGATAGAGCGCATAGGACTGGAAGACCATGGAGATGTTGCGCGCCCGAGGTGGCAGGTCGTTGACCTTCCTTCCGCCGATTTCGATCGCGCCGTCGCTGACGTCTTCGAGGCCTGCGATCATGCGCAGCGTCGTCGACTTGCCGCAGCCTGACGGGCCGACGAGCGCGATGAACTCGCGGTCCTTCACTTCGAGGTCGATGCCGTGGACGACCTCGAGCGCGCCGTAGCGCTTGACCAGTTTCCTGAGGGTGACAGGAGCCATGAACGATTATCCTTTCACCGCGCCGAAGGTGAGGCCCGAAACGAGGTGCTTCTGAATGATGAAGGTAAGGGTCAGCGCCGGGATGATCATCACGACGGCGAGCGCACACATGCCGCGCCAGTCGATGGTGAATTCGGCGGTGTAGTCGAGAAGCCCGACCGGCAGGGTCTTGGAATTGACCGAGCGGGTGATCTGCGAGGCGAGCGCATACTCGTTCCAGGAGGTGAGGAACGCAAAGATGCCGGCGGATGCGATGCCGGGACCGGCAAGCGGAAACTCCACCTGCCAGAAGGCCTGCCACGGCGTGCAGCCATCGATCTGGGCGGCCTCGGCGAGATCCTTCGGCACCTGGCGGAAGAAGCCGTCGATCAGCCAGATGGTGAAGGGCACGTTGAGCGCGACATAGGTCAGGATCAGCGAAAAATGCGTGTCGATGATGCCGGTGCGGGCATAAAGCATGAAGAGCGGCAGCGACAGCGCGATGCCGGGCACGGCCCGCGTCAGCATGAAGCCGAGGAAGATCGCCGACTTCGCCTTGAAGCGATAGCGGGCAAAGGCGTAGCCGCCGGCCATGCCGATCGCGAGCGCAATCACCGTCGACGTCACCGAGATGATCAGCGAGTTTCGGAAATAGTCCCAGACGGGGACGCCCCCCTGGCCGGCGCCCGCAAACATGGCGCGATAGGCATCAAGCGAAATGCTCTCGGGGATCCATACCGGTGGTTTCGCCATGATTTCGACGGTCGGGCGCAGCGACGACAGCACGATCCAGAGGCCGGGAAGGCAGATCACGGCCATTGCGAGAAACAGGCCGATCAGGTGCACCGTCTTCAACAGGCGGCGGCGCAGGCGGTGCGAAGCGTTGATATCCATTACCACTCGGCTCCGATCTGCTGGCGCGCCGCGGCGAGCTTGCGGAAGAAATAGACGGTGAAGACGATCGACAAGAGGATCGCGACATAGGCCATGGCGTTGGCGAGCCCCATGCGGGCATCTGCGTAAGCCGTGCGACCGACGAGCGTCCACAGCAGCTCCGTGCGCTTGGCCGGGCCGCCATCGGTCATGATCTTGACGATGTCATAGGCGCGCGCGACATCGAGAGAGCGGATCGTCATGGCGATGAAGGCGAACGGCATCAGATAGGGCCAGGTGACATAGCGGAAGGTCTGCCAGGGTGTGCAGCCGTCAACATGGGCAGCCTCGACCGGATCCTTCGGCATGGCGAGCAGACCGGCCAAAATCAGGATGGCAAAGACCGCGGTCGACGACCAGACTTCGGCGATGATGATCGACAGCAGCGCCAGATTACCGTCGATCAGCCAGGGGATGGCCTGATCCGTCAGCCCCAGCGACTGCAGCGCATTGTTGACGAAGCCGATATTGTCGTTGAACAGGAACTTGAACTGGAAGCCGACGAGCACCGGCGAAAACATCATCGGAAACATCATCATGGTGCGCAGCAGGCGCTGGCCGTGGGTCGCCTTGTTGACGAGCAGCGCCAGGCCGAGACCGAGCAGCATCTCGGCGTTGAGCGCCACAGTCAGCAGAAGCACGGTGCGGCCAAACGCGACCCAGAACTCGGCATTGCCAAGCACAGTTGCGTAATTACGCAGGCCGACAAAGACCCACAGCGTCTCCGGTTTGGTCAAGCGGAACGGCGTGAAGCTCGAATAGAAGGAAAAGAGGAGCGGCAACACGATCACCGCCGCGAGCACGACAAAGGCCGGAAGCAGAAGCAGGGCCGGTGCTGACAATTTCTTGAGCTTCATCGGGCAGTCCTGAGGATTGCATGAAATGGCTGAGGCGGCGCCGGCGCCTTCAAGGCATCGGCGCCGCCTCATGGGTAACGATCAGAGCTTGCCCGCGTCTTCGAGAATGCCGGTCGCCTTCTGAGCGGCGGCATCAAGCGCTTCCTTCGACGTCTTGTCACCGAGGATGGCGGCCTGGAGTTCCGGATAGACGGCGTTGGAGATTTCGATCCATTCGGCCGTCTTCGGAACCGGGAAGGCATGCTTTGCGGCTTCCTGGAAAGCTTGCAGCACTTCCGTCTTGTAGGCGTCGCCCTCGGCTTGCTTGATGTTGTATTCCCAAACCGCAGTGCGGGTCGGCAACGGGCCGGCAGCCGATTCGAGCTTCTGACTGTCCTCGTTGGTCAGCCACCAGACGAGCGAAGCGGCCGCTTCCTTGTTAGCGCAGTCCTCGGTGACCGAGAAACCATGATGGCCCGACCAGCCGGTGCGCTTACCGGAAGAACCGGCCGGCTGCACCTTCACGCCGACATTGCCGGCGACCTTGGAGGACTTTGGGTCGTTGAAGAAGCTCGCCCAGCCAGGCCAGTCGAGATTGACGGCGATCGAGCCCGAGGCGAAGCCCTGGCCAAGGTCATCCCAGAGGTAGTTGGTCGTGCCCGGCGGTACGGCCTTGTCCTTGTAGAGCTTGACGAACCAGTCAAGCGCGCGGACACCGGCTTCCGAGTTGAAGGCGGGGCGCCCGTCCTTGTCGAGATATTCGCCACCTTCAGCAACCAGCATTTCATAGAAGCGACCGTTGATCGCCTCTTCTTTGCCGGCAAACTGCGTGCCGTAGAAATTCGGCGGGGCGGCAAAGAACTCGGCCTGATCGCTGACCTGGGCCCAGGTGTCCGGCGGCGCGAGGTCGTAACCGTATTTCGCCTTGAAGGCGGTCTTCTTGGCTTCGTCCTGGTAGAGGCTCTTTTGGTAGTAGAGCGCCGACACGTCGAACTGGGCACGCGGCAGCATCACCAGCTTGCCGTCGAGCGTCGAAGCGTCGATCAGCGCCGGGACGAACTTGGCGATCTCCTCCGGCGGCAGCAGGGCCAGGAGATCGGTGTAGATGTCGGGGTATTGCGGCGCGAACGAGGAATGGTTGGAGCCGACGCACCAGCTTACGCCGCCGGTCGCGATGTCCGACTTGATTTCCTTGTCGAGTTCGAAGTGGTTCTTCTTCGACAGGATGTTGACCTTGGCGCCGGTCGCCTTCTCCCATTCGCCGATCCGCTCGTAAAGCTTTTCGTATTGCTGTCCGCCGATCAGCTTGGCGTCGATCGTGACGCCCTCGAACTTGCCGGGCAGTTCTGCGGCATTCGCCGCCCCCCCTGCACAGGCAAGCATAACGACGCCGGCGGAGACGCCGGCAAGCAGCCTTTTCATGTCCACTCCTCCCGTGTTCACGCCCTCTTCCTGACGTGACGTTCTCATTTGTGAGAAACTAATTTATATACAAACAATATTTTTATGAGGCGTCAAGGGAGAACTTTCCTTTGTGGGCGCCTTCGTCTGCGTATATGGATATGAATATTCACCAAGGAGGCTTCATGGACACCGAAGAGTCAGACCGCTACCGCGCACCGGCCCTTGATAAGGGGCTCGACATTCTCGAGCTGCTCGCCAGCGTCGATGGCGGACTGACGCAGGCGGAGATTTCCAAGCGCCTGAACCGGAGCCCGAACGAGTTCTACCGCATGCTCGATCGGCTGGTGCGGCGCGGCTATGTCACGCGCATCGACGGAGATCGCTATTCGCTGACATTGAAGCTCTTCGGGTTGTCGCAACTGCATGCGCCGGTCCGCAGGCTTGCCTCCTACGCCACGCCCTTGATGCGCGATCTGGCCCAGCGCTCGAAGCAGGCAAATCACCTTGCCGTCTTCGATCGTGGCTCCGCCGTCGTCATTGCCCAGCAGGAAGCGCCTGATTATTGGGGCATTTCGATCCGGGTCGGGTCGCATATCAGCCTCTTCGACACGGGTTCCGGCCATATCCTGCTTGCCTTCCGCTCGGCCGAGGAGCGCGAAATGATGATCGCGGAACATGCCAAGAGCAAAGACGAGGTCCCGCGCGGGCCCGAGTTCTACGCGCGCCTCGATCAGATCCGCGAGCGCGGCTATGAAATGATGGCAAGCGCCCAGACAGCCGGCGTTTATAACCTCTCGGCGCCGATCCTGGGCCCTGATGGCCGCGGCATCGCGGCGCTGACCGTTCCCTATATCGCGCTCGTCAACGCGCCCTCGGCGCCAGACATCACCGAAAGCATCGCCCTTTTGCTGAAAACCGCCGAGCAACTGTCGACGCTGGCCGGTTCGGACGTGGCCTCCACAACAGATTGACGGCACTTGGGAACGGCCGTACTTCTTATCTGAATACATCATTCTTATGTGAGAAGCCGTTCGGAGGAGGAGCGCCTTGATCATCGACACCCATCTTCACCTCATCGACAGGTCGAGGCTCGCCTATCCCTGGCTCGCCGGTGTGCCGGCCCTCGACCAGGACTTTCTCTACGCCACCTACGAGCGCGAAGCGCGGCGGCTCGGCATTACCGCCAGCCTGCACATGGAGGTCGATGTCGATCCCTTAGAGATGGAGAAGGAGACATCCGAGGTCGCGCGGCTCGCAGGCCAGGCGGATAGCCTGTTGAAGGGCGCTATTGCCGCCTGCCGACCTGAAGAGGATGGCTTTGCGGTCTATCTGGAACGCCAGGAAGCAAACGGCCTCGTCAAGGGCTTCCGCCGCGTGCTGCATGTGATGCCGGATGATCTCTCCGAAGGAGCGACCTTTCGCGACAATATCCGCCGGCTCGGGGGCCGTCGCTTCACCTTCGACCTCTGCGTCCTGCCACACCAGATCGAAAAGGCGATTGCACTTGCCGATCTCGCGCCCGACGTTCAGTTCATTCTCGACCATTGCGGCGTGCCCGACATTCGCGCCGGCGCCGAGCATCCCTGGCGCGAGCATATGAGCGAGATCGCCCGGCGTGCGAACGTCACGGCAAAAATCTCCGGCGTCGTAGCCTATGCGGACGAGGCCTGGCAGGTAGCGACGCTGCGCCCCTATGTCGAGCACACGATCGGCGTCTTCGGTTGGGATCGGGTGGTCTGGGGAAGCGACTGGCCGGTCTGCACGCTCGGCGGCAATCTCTCGACCTGGGTCGGAGCCACCCACGCACTTCTGGAAGGCTGCAGCGCAGACGAAAAGCGCAAGCTGCTCGCCGACAACGCGCGCCGGATCTGGAACCTCGCCTAGCAAGCCTTGCCCTAAATCCGTTCCGGGACGCCTGGGCATCCCGGAACTTAGAAATCAGGCTGCAGCAAAACTCTCAGAAAACAGCCGATTGAGGTCGTCGACGACCTTTCGCGCTACCTCCTTTCGCAGAAGGCCGTCGTTGATGCGATCCGACGCCGCCTGCTGGAAGGCCATGTAGCCATCGTGCCTCGGGCGAACCCAGGCGCTCTCCAGCGTCTTGCGCGTCGCGCGATAGAAATCGGAGGTCGCGGCATTGACGGCGTCGTCATCCCAGGCGGCCGCGTGGCCGGGCTGCCCGCCGCCTGAGGCATAAGGACCGCGCTGGACGTCACCGCTCGCAACGAAATAGGCGAAATCGATCGCCGCCTCGCGCGCTTGCGAGAAAGCCGAGACCGCAATCCCCGTTCCGCCGAGCGCCGAGCCTGCCGGACCATTGGTTCCGGCAACCGGAATATCGCCGAACGTCACCAGCGACGGCCGGAAGTTCGGCATCGCGTAGCTGACATAGCCGTAGATCAGCGGCGCACAGACGACTTTCGACGCCGGATCGCTCATTGCCTCCAGCACGGCAATCGGGTCCATGGAAAAGCAGCAGGGATCGATCAGGTCTGTCAGTTCACGCAGGCGCTCGAAGGCGTTGATGCCCGCGTCCGTATCGATCAGCGGCCCGGTACCGTCACTGCGGCAGGGGGAACCGAGATTTGCCGCGAGCGTGTAGAAGCTCATTAAAGAATGTGGTGGACGCATCGGCAGCGCCACTCGTCCCTGTCGCGCGAGCGCCAGCATGTCGGTCCAGCTTTCCATGCGGTCCGTCAGGTCCGGGCGCCACGCCTGGACCTGGGTCGCCGCATCGATCGGAAAGGCCCGTTGCCGGCCCTGCCAGGTATAGCTCGGATAGGAGCGCCCGACGCTCGCATCCTCAAGCGCCTTCCTCTCGGCTTTTCGGCCTTCCACATCGAGCGGCGCCAGGCACTTCTCCTTGGTGATCTGGCCGACATGCGGATGGTCGATGACGATGAGATCATAGGCACGCGCCAAGTCCTCGACCGGATAGGTCTCAAAGTCCTGCAGCGAGCGCTTGTCCCATTCGACGGTGATGCCGGTGCGTTCCTGCCAAAGCCGCGAGCAGGCGATCATCGGGTCGTAGCCGCGCGGGTGGCTCCAGGTCATGCCCTTCAACGTGACGCTCACAGGCCGAACTCCTTGCGGATCGAGATGCTGTGTTCGCCGATGCGTGGCGCTGCGCGATCCACCTGGGCGCGCTTGCCGTTGACCCTGAGCGGCGAACGCGTCGTCAGGATCGAAACGTCGTCCTCGCGCACCACCGTCTGCAACATATCGAGCACGCGGAAGCCTTCGCTTTCGAGCAGTTCGTTCCAGTTTAGAACCCGGGCGCACCAGATGTCCGCCGGCTCAAGCACGCCGAGCCAATGGTCGACGGTGTTCTCAGCGATCCGCTTGGCGATCAGCGCCTTGATCTCGTCGCGCTTGGAAAACCAGGAAGCCGGATCGTCGCGATAGGCGTCGAGTTCGGGCATTTGCAAGAGATCGGCAAGCTTCGGGATCGGCGTCATGGCGATGGCGAGATAACCGTCCTTGGCCGGGTAGACCCCATAGGGCGCCGACAGATAGGCATGGGCGCTGCGAAAACCCGACCGGGTCGGCAGTCGGCCGCCGTCATTCAAGTGCGTCGTCAGTACTTCGAACTGGAAGTCGACGAGCGCCTCGAGCAAGCTCGTCTCGATCAGGCTGCCCTTGCCGGAGATGCCGCGACGGACGAGCGCTGCAAGGATCCCTTGCGCTGCTGCGGCGCCCGCAAGCATGTCGCCGATCGCCAGACCAAAGGGCACCGGCCCTTGGCCCTCATCACCGTTCAGCCACATGACGCCGGAGCGCGATTGCGCGAGCAGATCCTGCCCCGGCCGCTTCACCCAGGGGCCTTCCTCGCCATAGCCGCTGATCGAGGCATAAACGATCTTCGGGTTGATCGCCTTGACCGCCTCGTAGTCGAGCCCGAGGCGCTGGATGACGCCGGGACGGAAATTCTGGATCAGCACGTCGGCCTTGGCGAGCAACGTCTTCAAGGTTTTCAGATCGGCCTCATTCTTCAGGTCGATCGCGAGGCTTTCCTTGGCGCGGTTGATGGCATGAAAGATCGTCGAATCGCCGCCAATCTCGGTGTCGCTCAAATAAAGCCGGCGCGACAGGTCGCCACCGTCGGGGCGCTCGATCTTGATGACACGCGCCCCGAGATCCATGAGGCGCAAGGAGCAGTAGGGGCCTGAGAGAAACTGGCTCATGTCGACGACGACAAGGCCGGAGAGCGGCAGTTCGTTGGTTTCGGTCATCGGTATCTTACTTCTCGGTCTTGCCGACGAAGTCGGCGGGGTTCTTGTATTTCACGGTCTGCAGGTGCTCGCAGTAGAGCACCAGCTCCCCCTCGCCCTTGAAGACCTGGTAGCTGGCACGGATCAGCCCGAGCTCCTTATAGCGGGGCGTTTTGTCCATGTTGGTGCGGATCGCGTAGATGGTGTCGCCGATGAAGACGGGCTTGATGAAGCGCAGCTTGTCATAGCCGTAGGAAAAGGCGTTGACGCAGTTGGTGGCGACCAGCCCGAGGCCAGCGGAAAAGACGAAGGCGCCAGCAACAAGACGCCTGCCGAAGATGCCCTCGCGCTCGGCAAACATCTGATCCTGCACGTAAGGATGGATATCAACGACGAGCGTATTGAAGAGGTGGCTGTCGCTCTCGGCGATCGTGCGACGCAAGGATCTTATGCGCTGGCCGACTGGCCAATCCTCGTAGAACCAGTTTTCCGCGTTCCACACGGGAAGTGCGGCGTGCTCCTCCGGCATGTCCGCGGGATGGGTCGAGGACACCCCGACGGTGGGCATGAAGTCATCCATTGGTCAGTCCCTGATGCAATAGGTCGGCAACTGCGGATCCGTTCGCCGGCTCCCGAGGGCAATGCCGCTCGATCTCCATACGGATCCTTATATGAATAGTATGTTCACATATGGATTCCTTTTGCAACCGGCCGCTGGCTGCAAGCGCGTTCGCAGCGACGAGCGACGCTGTCAGAACCATCATTCAAATAGAGGTTCAGCCGCGGCAGCGCGGACGAGGCGGCAACATTCGTCAACGACGTTGACTTTTGTCAGTATAGATGAAATATGTCAGATCCATCTTGCGAAGGTTCCGCCAATGCCCATCCGAGCCACAGACCAGATCATTCACAAGGCCGCCTGGCTCTATTATACGCACGGCCTGCGCCAGGACGAAGTGGCACAGCGGCTGGAGATATCCCGCGCCTCGATCGCCATGTATCTGCGCAAGGCCCGCGAGATGGGCATCGTCACGATCACCACCTCGACAGAACTGTTTTCGCAGGACGTGCTTGCCCGCGAGCTCGAAGACGCCACCGGGCTTACGACCGCATGGCTCGTGCCGGAAGACCGGCAGGCGATGGACCCGGCTGCCGAAATGCCCGTCGTCGCGGCCTCCGTCTTTCTCGAACTGATCAACAAGGGCGACCGGATCGGTGTCGCCTGGGGCCGCACCGTCTATCATATCGCCGACGTCATGCCCTTTGCGGACCTGCGCGGCGTCACGGTCGTTCAGCTTTGCGGCAACCTCGGCGCACCCTATTCCTACCGCCCCGATCAATGCACGACGGAAATCGCCCGCCGCCTCAATGCCGAAGGCATCAATTTCTATGCGCCGCTCGTGCTTTCCTCCGAGCGGCTTGCTGAAGAGCTGCGCGGCGAACCCGTCATCAAGGAGCAGCTCGCAACCATCTCCGACTGCGGTCTGGCGCTCTATTCGGTCGGCGGCATCGAGGATGACAGCCACCTCGTCAAATGCGGCGCGCTCTCGGCTGCAGACATGCATGCGATGGGCGAAAAGGGCGCGGCCGGCGTCATTGCCGGACAACTCATCGACCGCGACGGCCAATGGATGGATTGCGAGCACAATCGCCGGTGCATTTCGGCCGATCTCGGCTCCATCCGCACGATCAAGAAGCGCATGCTGGTCGTGCAGGAGGACAGCAAGTTCGAACCGCTGATGGCGGCCTTGAAGGGCGGCTTCGCCTCGCATCTCGTCATCACCGAGTCGATGGCACGCAAAGTCCTGGATCGCTGGAACCGCGAAGGGCTTGGCAAGAGCGGCTCAGGCGCCCCCTGAGCCTCGAATTTGGGTCCGCCGATACCGGCCGGGCCGGTTTATCGGGAGGCTGAACTTATGGAAAATCTCTGGCGCGACGACGAGGCGGAGAAGGTCGTTGCGGGCTATCGGGCCAAGGGCATCGGTCGCGATCTGGCTCTGCGGACCTATACGACGCGACTGCTTGGCAGCCAGCCGCGGCTCGTGCTGCATGGCGGCGGCAACACCTCGGTGAAAACCGAAATCACCGACCTCGTCGGGGACACGCATGCCGTGCTCTGCGTCAAGGGCAGTGGCTGGGACATGGGAACGATCGAGCCCGCCGGCCTGCCGGCCGTCAAGATCGAGCCCCTGCTTAAGAGCCGCAAGCTCGCAAGGCTGTCGGACGAGGACATGGTGACGTTGCTGCGCGCCAACCTCATCGACCCGGCCTCGCCGAACCCGTCGGTGGAGGCCCTTCTGCATGCCTTCCTGCCGCACAAGTTTGTCGACCACACCCATTCGACCGCCATCCTTGCCATCGCCGACCAGGCCAAGAGCCGCGAGATGTGCGCCGAGCTTTTCGGCAGGAAGATGGGCTTCGTGCCCTACATCATGCCGGGCTTCGCGCTGGCGAAGGCTGCGGCGGACGTGTTTGATCAGGATCCGACGGTCGAGGGGCTGATCCTAGACAAGCACGGGATCTTCACCTTCGCCGACACGGCGAAGGACGCCTATGACCGGATGATCCACTATGTCACGCTCGCCGAAGAGCATGTGAAGGCCAAGGGGCACAATCCGTTTACGCCCGCCGCCCTGCCCGCAGTGCTTGCAAGCCCTGCCGATATCGCGCCAATGCTGCGCGGCGCCGTCGCCGTCGACAAGGGCGAAGGCCGTTTTGACCGCATGGTCAGCGTGTTCCGCACCTCGCCCGATATCCTCGACTTCGTCAATGCGCAGCAGGTTGAGGAGATGGCAGCCAGGGGCGTTTCGACGCCCGATCTTTCCATCCGCATCAAGACCGGCCCGATGGTGCTTCCGGCGCCAGCTAGAGATGATCTCTCGGGCTACCGGGCCGTGATCGACGCGCGGGTCACCGCATTTGCAGCCGACTACACCGGGTACTTCCACAGCAACGACGCGCGAGACGACGTCAAGCGCACCATGCTCGATCCCATGCCGCGCCTGACGCTGGTGCCCGGGCTTGGCATGTTCGGCCATGGCCGCACCTACAAGGACGCGACGATCGCCGTCGATGTCGGCGAGATGTGGATCGAGGCTGCGCGCGACGCCGAATCCGTCGGCCGCTTCGAGCCAGTCAGCCGGCCGGATCTCTTCGACCTTGAATACTGGTCGCTAGAACAGGCAAAGCTCGCCGGCGCCAAGCCGAAGCCGTTTACCGGCCAGGTCGCGCTCGTTACCGGCGGAGCCGGCGCCATCGGCGCTGCGATCGTCAGGGCGTTCGTTGCCGAGGGCGCCCATGCCGTCGTGCTCGATCTCGACGGCGACAAGGCCGCGGTCGTGGCAAAGGCGGCCGGCAACAACTCGATCGGCATCGCCTGCGACATCACCGACCCCGCATCCGTTCGTGCCGCTTTCGACCAGGTGGTCGCGACCTTCGGCGGCGTCGATATCGTCGTTTCCAATGCGGGTGCCGCCTGGGAAAGCCCAATTGCAACGATGGACGACGCCCTGCTGCGCCGTAGCTTCGAGCTCAACTTCTTCGCCCATCAGACGGTTGCGCAGAATGCCGTGCGCGTCATGAAGGAGCAGAAGACCGGCGGCGTGCTGCTCTTCAACGCCTCTAAGCAGGCAGTCAATCCGGGCGCCAAGTTCGGCGCATACGGATTGCCGAAGGCGGCCACCTTGTTCCTGTCGCGGCAATATGCGCTCGAACACGGCGCCGACCATATCCGCGTCAATGCCGTCAACGCCGACCGCATCCGCTCGGGCCTGCTCAATGACGAGATGATCGCCAATCGCGCAGCCGCGCGCGGCCTTTCGGTCAAGGACTACATGGGCGGAAACCTGCTCGGTCTCGAAGTGACGGCCGAGGACGTGGCCCGAGCCTTCGTGCACCACGCCCTTGCTGAACGCACAACCGCGGATGTCACGACCGTCGACGGCGGCAATATCGCAGCGGCGATGCGCTGACCGCTTCCGTCTAAGCGTTGAAACGTGCCACACTGCAGTCTCCCGCCAGAGTTGTTCGGATGGAGACACGATGATCGACCCCTGGCCTGCAGATGCCGCGTTTCAAATGGGTGACTATGCCGCCAAGAAAGGCCGCGCCTCCTGGCGCGGCAAGATCGTCGGCTGGTATCGGACAGACCTGACAAGCCTCGGCTACGCGATCGAGAGCTATTTCGAACCCGGCTCCGTGCAGATCTACCCCGAGACGGCGATAGCAGCCTGGGTACCGCCAACGGCGGAAAGCGAACAAGGGTAATCAGCACAAAAAAGGGGGCGGTCCGATCAACCGCCCCCTTTCGTTTCGTCTTGGGAGATTAAGGTTTCGGCATCCATGCCGGCATGGCGACATCCGCATGGGCGAACTGCGGCAGCTTCACGCCGAGTTCTTCCATGTTCTTGATGTCTTGATCGTTCAGATCCTTCTGGGTGATCAGCGTCGGCGGCACGACGACCTGGCGGCCCGGGTCTTCGCCGGCGAGCAGCATGGCGAGCGAGCGGACCGAAACCTGGCCGACGACGGCCGGGTTCGTGGCGGCCGTTGCCGTCCAGGCCGAGCCCGTTTCGCGCATGGCGGCGATATCGGATGTTGAAATGTCGGCCGAGTAGATTTTGACGCTGGACGACAGGCCCGCCTCATCGACGGCGATCTTCACGCCCTTGGCGAACTCGTCATAGGGCGCGAACATCACGGTAATGTCGGGCTTGGCCGAAATCACCGCGCGGGCCTGGTTGGCCACGGAGTTGGCGATCGGGTTGTCCATGGTTCCGAATTGCGCGGCTTCCTCGATGCCGGAATACTTCGCCTTGAATTCCTTCCAGGTCTCGTCGCGGCGGTCGAGCGGCGCGATGCCGGCGACATAGACGTAGCCAGCCTTAAAGCTTTCGCCATTATCCTTGACGGCCTGCTCGAGCGCGAGGCGCGCGAGGTCGCGGTCGGACTGCTCGATCTGCGGGATCTTCTCGTTTTCGACGTTGACGTCGAAGGCAACGACCTTGATGCCGGCGTCAACGGCGCGCTGGGCCGCTTCCTTCATCGATTCCGTCAGGCCGTGCTGGATGATGATGCCCTGCACGCCGAGCGCAATCGCCTGGTCGACCATGTCGGCCTGGAGCGCTGCATCCTGGCGGCTGTCGAAGACCTGAAGCTGCACGCCGAGCGCCTTGGACTGCGCCTCAACGCCGGCGAGATAGGACTGGAAGAAGTCGCCGGTCGAAAGGTAGCGCACAAGCGCGATCTTGACGTCGCCGGCCTTGTCGAACGGCTTCGGCATGTCGGCGGCAAAGGACGGCACGCCGAAGGCGGCTGCCCCCATCAACCCGAGCGTCAAGCGGCCCAGGCTTCTGCGAGTCATGTTCATGTCAGTCTCCTCCACTGGTGAACTTTTTGTTTTCCGCTGAAGGGCACCCCTTCAGCGTTTGCCTCTTTTCGAGAGCGCAAAGGTGAAGATAAGGGCAGCGACAAGCACCGCGCCCTTGATGAAATCCTGGGTGTAATAGGGCGCGTTCATCATCGTCAGACCCTGCAGCAGGATGCCGACGAAGAGCGCGCCGATCGCCGTGCCGAAAGCGTTCGGCTTGGCGGCGCCAAGCACGGCAAAACCGATCAGCGCTGCGGCAACCGCATCGAGCAGCAGGTTGTTGCCCGACGCGATGTCTCCGCGGCCAAGACGGGCGGCAAGCAGGATGCCGCCGATCGAGGCGAAGACGCCGGAGATGATGTAGGCCGAAATCTTGTAGGCGTTGACCGGCGCGCCGGCGAGGCTGGCTGCCCGCTCGTTGGAGCCGACGGCATACATCATGCGGCCGAAGCGGGTGTATTCGAGGAAGAACCAGATCAGGATCGCAAGCACGATCAGCACCACGACCGAAACCGGCACGAGATTGGGCAGGATGAAATCGAAGCGATGGCGGCCGAGCGCCAGGAAGGCCGGGCTGAAGGTGCCCCCGGCGACCGAACCGTCGGGAAGCGTCATGCCTGTCGCAATCGACCGGCCCTCGGTCGGGATGCGCTGCAGACCGAGCAAGAGGAACATCATGCCGAGTGTCGCCAGCAGATCAGGCACGCGCATGTAGACGATAATGACGCCGTTGACGAAACCGACAAGCACGCCGATGGCAAGGCACACGAGCGTCGCCGTCAGTGCGTCACCGCCCATCACCACCATCACATAGGACGATGCCATCATCGCCGTCGTCGCGACCGAGCCGATCGAAAGATCGAAGCCACCAACGACAAGCGTGGCCGTGACGCCCAGTGCGAGGATGCCGGTGATCGACACCGATTGCAGGATGAAGACCGCGCTCTGCGGTGAGGCGAAACCGCCGGTCATGACCGAGAAATAAAGGATCATCCCGGCGAGAAGCACGAGGAAGCCGTATTTGATCGCCGTCTCGCGAATTCCCCATGCGCTCGAAGGGACCGCGACCGGTGCTGCGGAATTGCTCTGTTCACTGCTCATGACGCATGGACCTGTTGATAGAATTGACCGGCGATTTCCGACAGGAGCCGCTCGACATCGATGTCGGCATTGCGGTGCTCGCCCACGATGGTCTGTTCCGACATCACGAGGATGCGGTCGGCGACTTCGAAGGCTTCGTCGAGTTCGGTCAGGAAGAGGATGGTGGCGCGGCCTGCGGCCGAGGCGCGCAGCTTCTCGCCGATGTCACGGCGTGCGGCGATGTCGACGCCCTGGAAGGGTTCGTCGAGGATGAGCAGGCGCGAGGGCTCGGAAAGCCAGCGCCCGACCATCACCTTCTGCTGGTTCCCGCCCGAAAGCGTCTGCAACTCGTCGCGCTCGCTGCGGCAGACGACACCGAGGGCGGCGATCTGCTGGCGCGCCTTGTTCTTTTCCGCCCGCCGGCTCGATATGCCGAAGCGCGAGAGCCGGCTAAGGAACGGCAGGCTGATATTTTCGTAGATGTTGAAGTCGGGCACGATGCCGCTTTCGGCGCGGTCTTTCGCGACGAGGAAGACGCCGCGGGCAATTGCCCGGCCGGTGCTGGCCGGCGCATAGCGCGTGCCGTCGAGCATCATCTCACCGGCAAATGGCGCCCGCGCGCCAAACAGGGTCTCGGCAAGCGCCGTCTTGCCGACGCCCACAAGCCCCGTTACGGCGACGATTTCCCCGTCGCGGAGCGTGAAATCGAAAGGGCGCGCCTGTTCCGATAGCTTCAGGGCGCGAACTGCAAAGACCGGAGCGCCGCCGTCGCGAAGGTCAACGGCCCCTGCCGAGACCTTGCGGCCCAGCATGGCGTTGACGGCGCCCTCATAGTCCAGTTCCGGCCCCTCGAAGCGGCCACTGATGCGGCCATCGCGAAGCGCCACGATGCTGTCGGCCAGCCGGCGGATATCCGACATGCGGTGGGAGATATAGAGAATGGCGACGCCGCGCGCCTTCAGCCGGTCGACGAGATCGAAAAGCCGGTCGGCCTCCGCGCTCGACAGCGACGATGTCGGCTCGTCGAGGACCAGCACCTTCGGCTCATGCGCCATGGCACGGGCGATTGCCACCATCTGCCGGTCGGCAAGCGTCAGGTCATTGATATTGGCGGCAAGATCGATCGCAAGCCCCATGCGCGAAGCGACCGCGGCGGCCTCTCGGCGCACCCGGCGCGGGTTGAAGAACAGCCGCGCACCGCGCCCGTTCAAGCGATCGAGCGTCAGATTGGTGGCGACGTCGAGATCGGCGACCACGCCGTCATTGATGTTCTGATGCACGGTGACGACGCCGGCGCGGATCGCTTCGGCCGGGGTCGTCGGCTCAAAGGCCATTCCGGCGAGCGTGATCATGCCGGCGTCGCGCGTGTAAACGCCGCTCAGGATCCGCACGAGCGTGGATTTGCCGGCACCGTTGGCGCCCATCAGAACGGTAACCGCCCCAGCCTTGAGATCGAGATCCACCCCTCGAAGAACCGGTACCGGCCCAAAGGATTTGCGCACGCCCTCAATGCGAAACACTGCCTGTTCGCTCATTCTCTCCTCCCGATGAAGGCAGGTTAGGATAGGCTTCCGTCAAATGTCAAGGCCATTGACATTTGCTAGCATGCCGCCTTAGTTGTGACCACACACGGCATGGCTGCGAGCGGTGGAGGCCCGCGCCATGCGTTGGAGGAGAACGATATGGACAAGCAGGTCTTCGAGGCGCTGAGCGCTGCGACGTTGCCGGAAAAACTCGGTGGCAACACCGTGCTGAGAGAAAAGATCGGGCCGGACTTTTCGCGCTGGAGCGTTAAGGAAGTTGGCGACGGCAACCTCAACCTGGTCTTCATCGTCACCGGCGACAAGGGTGCTGCCATCGTCAAGCAGGCGCTGCCTTATGTGCGCCTTGTCGGCGAAAGCTGGCCGCTGCCGCTGAAGCGCTCGTATTTCGAATATCATGCCTTGAAGCGCCAAGCAGCGCGCGACCCCGGGCTTGTGCCGGAGATCTATTTCTTCGACGAATCCCAGGCGCTCATCGTCATGGAATTCCTGACGCCTCACGTCATTTTGAGGCGCGCGCTGATCGACGGGCGGCAGCTTCCGAAAATCGGGCGTGACCTCGGCCTCTTCGTCGCCCGCACGCTCTTTCGCGGCTCCGACCTCTCCATGGCCACGCGCGAGAAGAAGACGGACCTTGCGCTTTTCGCCGACAATATCGAGCTTTGCGATATCACCGAAAACCTGGTGTTTTCCGATCCCTACTTCGAGGCCGAACTCAATCGTCACACCACGCCCCAGCTCGATCCTGTTGTCGCCGAGCTTCGCGCCGACCGCGACCTCAAGGTCGAAGCGCAACGGCTGAAGCATCTTTTCTCGGCAAAAGCCGAGACGCTCTGCCACGGTGACCTGCATACCGGTTCTGTCATGGTGACGGATGACGAGACCCGGGTCATCGATCCGGAGTTTGCCTTCTACGGGCCGATCAGCTTCGACGTCGGCATGCTGCTTGCCAATTTCTGGATGAGCTATTTTTCCCAGAGCGGACACGAAAACGCCCCCAGTGCCCGAGATGACATGCGCACCTACCTGCTCGATACGGTCGAAGTCATCTGGGAAACCTTCCGCACCGAATTCGCCCATCTCTGGCGCACGGAGCGTAACGGCATTCTCTACCAGGCAAGCCTCTTTGAGGCGCGCAACGATCCGTTCGGCGCCGAACAGGCGCTCGATATCGTCATCGACGAGATCTGGCGCGAGATGTTGGGCTTTGCCGGCGTCGAGATGCACCGCCGCATCCTGGGGCTCGCCCACAACGCCGACTTCGAAACCATCGTCGACCCCGATCGCCGTGCTGCCTGCGAAACCAGGGCGCTGAAGCTCGGGCGTCACCTTGCCGTCAACCGGCATCATATCCACAGCCTCAAGGATATCCGCGCACTCGCGGAGCGCCTTCAGAAGGAGACATCAGCGTGAAAGTCGGAGAACGCCACTACCATACGATCTGGCTCAACGAGGACGGCCGCTCCGTCGACATCATCGACCAGCGCTGGCTGCCGCATGAGTTCCGCGTCGTGACACTGAAGACGGTCGCCGATGTGGCCGTCGCCATCCGCGACATGTGGGTGCGCGGCGCACCCCTGATCGGCGTCACGGCCGCCTACGGTGTTGCGATTGCGATGGCCAAGGACCCGTCGAACGCCCATCTCGACGCCGTCTGGGAGGAGCTCAACGAAACACGACCGACCGCCATCAACCTGCGCTGGGCGCTGAACGCCATGCGCGACCATCTTCGCCCCTTGCCGGAAGGCGAGCGTGCCATGGCGGCCTATGATCGCGCCGCCGAGATCGCGGCCGAAGATGTTGACCTCAATCGCGCCATCGGTGCGAACGGCCTGAAGGTTATCCGCGAGATTGCTGCGAAGAAGGCGCCGGGTGAACCCGTGCGCATCCTCACCCATTGCAACGCCGGCTGGCTTGCGACTGTCGACTATGGCACTGCGACTGCACCCATCTACATGGCTGTCGAGGAAGGCATTCCGGTGCATGTCTATGTCGACGAAACGCGCCCGCGCAATCAGGGCGCCTATCTCACCGCCTGGGAAATGAACGGCCACGGCGTGCCGCACACGCTGATTGTCGACAATGCCGGCGGGCACCTGATGCAGCACGGCGATGTCGATATGGTCATTGTCGGCACGGACCGGACGACCGCCAATGGCGATGTCTGCAACAAGATCGGCACCTATCTGAAGGCGCTAGCTGCGCGCGACAATGGCGTCCCCTTCTATGTCGCCCTCCCCTCGCCGACGATCGACTGGACGGTCCGCGACGGGATCAAGGAAATCCCGATCGAGGAGCGAACCGCCGACGAGGTGAGTTTCGTCCAGGGGCGCGCCAGCGACGGCTCGATTGCCAGCGTGCGCATTTCGCCGGAGGGCAGCCCCGCCGCCAACCCGGCCTTCGACGTCACGCCCGCCCGCCTCATCACCGGCCTGATCACCGAGCGCGGCATCGCAACGCCGTCGCCCGAAGGCCTCAAGGCGCTTTTCCCAGAACGGAGCTGAGACGATGACACTCACGAACCGGGTTTCAACGGAAGAGATCGCGCTCGGCATCCGCCGGCGCGTGTTCTTCCACACGATGAAGAACAATGGCGGTTACCTCAGCCAGGCCTGCTCGGCTGCAGAAAGCCTTGCGCTGCTCTATAACGAGCTCCTGACGCTTGGTGAGCCGACCTTGCCGAAGGTGCCGCTGCCGTTTCGTGGCGTCCCTTCGGCTCACAATCCGGACGCCTTTACCGGCGCCGGGTATCACGGACCGGTCGGCCCGGCATTTGACCGCTTTTTCATCTCGCCCGCCCACTATGCGCTCGTCATCTATTCGGCGCTGATCGAGATGGGGCGCATGGACGAGCACGCGCTCGATCATTTCAACAAGGACGGCGGTTCGGTCGAGATGATCGGCGCCGAGCACAGCCCCGGCATGGAAGTGACCACGGGCTCGCTGGCGCAGGGTCTCTCCATGGCCTCGGGCGTCGCCTGGGCGCGGCTGCAGAAGAAGGAGCCGGGTAAGGTCTGGGTCTACATGTCGGACGGCGAGTTCCAGGAGGGCCAGACCTGGGAATGCCTTGCCGCAATGAGCTACCACGGCATCGACAACATCCGCGTCGTCGTCGACGTGAACCGCCAGCAATGCGACGGTGCCATGTCGTCGGTGCTCGACCTTGGCGATCTCGCGGCCCGGGTGAGCGCCTTCGGCGTCACCTGCCGGTCGGTCGACGGCCACGACCTGGAAGCGCTCAGGGCCGCGGCCGGAAGCGCCGAGCCCGGCAAGCCGCTGGTCATCCTCGCCAACACCTCGCCCTACCAGGGCATGGAGTTCCTCAAAAAGCGTTTCCCGCGACTTCATTATGTTCGCTTCAAGAGCGCGGAAGAACGGCTTGAAATGCAGGCCGCACTTGCGGCCGAACTCGGCGTCGACGTCGAAGCTATGAAAGGGGCCTGAACATGGTCGAGATCGTCAATCGTCCCTACGCCAAGGCATTCGAGACCTTCGCCACGGCGCGACCCGAAGTCCTCTGCCTTTCCGCCGACCTGACCTCGTCCTGTGAGGTCGACGGCTTCCGCGACCGGCATCCGCAGCAGTTCCTCTCGCTCGGCATGGCCGAGCAGAATATGTTGTCCTTTGCCGGCGGGCTGGCGATGGAAGGCTACCGGCCGTTCATTCACACCTTCTCGGTCTTCCTCTATCGCCGCCCCTATGATCAGTTGATCAACTCCATCGCCTATTCCAATCGCAAGGTGCGACTGATGGGCTTCCTGCCCGGTATCACCACGCCCGGCGGCATCACCCACCAGGCGATCGAGGACATTGCCGTTCTGCGCGCTGTACCGAACATGACGATCCTCGAGACCGGTGATGCGACCGAGGTGGAGACCGTGCTCGAAGTGGCCGACAGCATCGATGGCCCCGTCTATGTGCGCGTGCTTCGCGGCGAGGTCCCGCGTCTCTTCTCCACGCCTTTCGCGTTCAACAAGCTGCGGGTTCTGTCCGAGGGCGACGACATTCTCGTCGTTTCCTCAGGCGTCTGCACCGAGGAAGCACTGCGCGCCACCCAGCCGCTTCAGGCACGCGGCATCGGCATCACCCATCTGCACGCCTCGACCCTGAAACCCTTCGATCGCGAAGGCCTTTTGAGGGCCGCGCGGGGCAAGAAGGGGATCGTCACGCTGGAAAACCACACCATCGTCGGTGGCCTCGGCTCGCTCGTTGCGGAAATTCTGGCCGAAGAAGGTCTCGGCATCCGCCTGAAGCGGCTGGGCCTCAATGACACCTTCGCCCATGGTGCGTCCAAGCCCTACCTCATGAAAAAGTATGGCCTGGACGCCGGCGCGCTCGTTGGCGCCATCAGCGAGTTGGTCGGCAAGCCGCTGGAGATCGGCGAGGACGAATTGACGGAGGTCCGCATCGACCACGTGCATTCGGCGCAGAAGGCGGAGGCGCTCTAGTGGCTCCGCGTTTCACCGTCACCTACTACGTGCAGGCCGCTGACGCCGACGAGGCTAAGGCGCGCGCGCTCGATATCGCTCTGGAGCAGACCGTCGAAATTCCGCGCGGTGCCGTTCCCAAGGGCTACGTCGAAGATGAAATCCTCGGCAAGCTTGAGGACCTGAATCCGGATCCGGCCGGCCGGCCGGGTTTTCTCGCCTCGATCTCCTATTCCGACGACGATGTTGGCGGCGACTTTCTGCAGCTCCTGAACGTCATCTTCGGCAACAGCTCCATCAAGCCCGGCCTGAAGGTCGAGGATATCGGTCTTTCGCCGGGTATCCTTGGGCTTTGCACAGGACCCCGCCACGGCATTGCCGGGCTTCGCGCTCGCGCCGGCGTGGGCGAAAGCCCTCTTTTGATGTCGGCGATCAAGCCTGTCGGGCTTTCGACATCCGAACTTGCGAGCCGCGCCCATGATTTCGCGCTTGGCGGCATGCACTTCGTCAAGGACGACCATGGTCTCGTCGACCAGGTGACGTCGCCTTTTGCCGAACGCTTGAAGGCCTGCATCGAGGCCGTCGGCGAGGCCAATGCCAAAACCGGCGGCAGGACAAGCTTCGTGCCGAATGTCACCGGGCCGGCTTCGGCCGTGCTTGACCGGGCGAAGGAAGCGCAGGCCGCCGGTGCAGGCGCCGTGATGCTGGCCCCGGCATTGACCGGCTATGATGTCGTGCGCACACTTGCGGCCGATCCCGATTTCACCTTGCCGATCGTTTCGCACCCGGCCTTCTCCGGGGCAAATGTGGTCTCTGCCGATTGCGGCTTCTCGCACCGTTCATTCTTCGGCACGCTGCATCGGCTGATGGGCGCGGATGCGGTGATCTATCCGAACTTCGGAGGCCGCTTCGGTTTCACGCGAGAGGAATGCCTGTCTATTGCTCGGGCCTGCGCGGCCGACATGAGCGGGCCGAAGGCGATCGTCGCTGCACCCGGCGGCGGCATGACCTTCGAGCGGGTTCCCGAGATGCGCGAGGCCTACGGCAACGATGTCATGTATCTGATCGGCGGCGCCCTGCTTCAGCAGCCGAACCTCGTGGACGCCTGCCGCCGCCTGGTCGCTGCGGTCCATAACTAACCGCACTCGCCAGGGGTCGAGCCGGAAGGGTCGCGCCGGGATGGCGCGGTCTTCATACTCCCGTAGCCGAAAGGACCGCCCTCCCACTACGCGACAAGAGAAGCCACTGCTTATGGCCGCAGTCTGGGACCAGACACCCATCCGGCGCAACTGCGAGCTCATAGACCGCAATCGGCTTAGTCGTGCTCCGCTGTCGCTCTGCGCTGGCAGTCCAACCCTTTGGCTCGGCCCTCGAGGTGGGCGCTTCCAAAGGCGTCGGCGCCGGATTCAGGACTGCCGATCACCAGTTACCCTTCGAACGTCTAGCGTTTGCGAACAAACTCGGTGCGCAGAACAAGACCTTTGATTGCTTCATGGCGGCAATCGATTTCTTCAGGGTTATCAGTTAGCCGGATCGACTTGATCACCGTTCCCTGCTTCAGCGTTTGCCCGGCACCCTTTACCTTGAGATCCTTGATCAAAACGACCGAATCTCCATCTGCAAGGACGGTGCCTGACGCATCGCGGACCTCGGAGGCTCTTGCTTTCTCGGCAGCAAGTTCGGAGGCTGGCCGCCACTCACCCGTTACATCGTCGTACACGTAGTCGTCGTTCTGGTCGCTCATGGTCTGCCTTGCATGGTTTTTCAAATCTTGCAGTGGTCGCTTCCCGCGTTCGCTGCAATAGGAGTGCACCCCTACCTTCTCTGCGGTGCTGACGCAAATGTCACGGCGCGCCCATTGTCCTGGCTGAAGGTGCTCGGCGACGGCAAGCGGGCAATATTCCGGTCGACCGTCTACGCGCAATGCGCCACCGCGTTCCTTCACGGGCTGCAGCCGGAAATGAAGGATGTCTGAGATGCTGCTTGAGGGGTGGCGCCTTCGGTGTCCCTTTTGCTGGAGCGACAACATTCACGGCAAAGGCATGTTCACGCTCCAGATCCCTGACAACCTCCCCCCAGCTCAGCGCTGTGAGGCTCTAGTCGGCGAAGGCCTGTTCTCTCACAAAGATTTCCTGATCCGCCGCTGCCTTGATGGTGCTCCGAGTTCGATTTCGGCCCGCGCTCTTTGCTTCGTAGAGGAGCTTGTCGGCCCGTTCATAGAGTTTCTCGAAATCTTCATCGCCGAAGGTGTCCGCCACACCCATGCTGGCGGTTACAGGTCGCTCGAGACCCGGAACGGTACTGGCGACAATTACCGGAATTGCCTGTCGCCGGCGTTCGGCCAGGATGGCGGCATCATTGCCGCGCAAGAGAAGTACAAATTCCTCGCCGCCAAGTCGGTATGCCCGTACGTCCGCCCCGGCCTGGAAAGCATTGGCAACAGCTTTGAGCACGGCATCTCCAACGGCATGTCCGTTTACGTCATTGATTGACTTGAAATGATCAAGGTCAATGACCGCCATTGTTGCAAATCCTTCAGCTCGAAGCTGTGCGAACTGTCCCTCAATAGCCCGCCGATTGAGCAATCCCGTCAACGGGTCCGTTTCGGAAAGCCGTTCAAGCAGATCGGCTTCGATGCGTGCGCGATCTCGCTCCCGCTTCATGGTCACGAAGCGATCAGCTACGCCAAGCGTGGTGAAGAGGGCTTCGAATAGACAGCCAGCATAAAACGCGAGCGTGGCGTCGACGCTGTCGAACCAGGGGACGACGCCCGTCACCAGCCGGATCAATCCGACCGCGATCATTGGCGTGTATCCGAATGCCTGAAATTTTGCAGCGCGACTCCCACGGCGCAATGCGTCGATCATCGACAGTATGAATATGATGAGGATCGGTCCAAACGCAGCCGTGTATACGGTCGATTGTATTGGCCGCGCAACGAACGGGAATGCCGCGTGAAACGCACTCAGGAACAATGCCGATGCCGCACAATAGGGTAGCAGACGCCGTAGTGCAGGATGCATCAGTCCAGGTTCGATGAAGCTGTACGTGAACATCGCTCCTGATGCGACCGTCATCCCGAAGAGCAAGGTGGTCATCCAGCTCAAAGTCATGGCCGGCGGGTCGAAAAATACGACTGACAAACTTGATGAAGTCACAATGGTCATCAGCAACGACAGCGTCAAAGCCGAGTGCCAGAGAACAAAGGGTTCGCGCAGGATCCGATAGAACGCCGCATTGAAGATCAGAAGCATGGCGAGCATGCCCGCAAGGCCTGCGACGATCATCAGGAGTTGCATATCGTCGATGCCGCCGCCTGCGACATCCACCGGTGCCAAATATGCTCGCTCGAGTGTCATCCGGTGGCTAGGCAAATCGATTGCGACGACGACTTGCCGCGTCGCATCTGACACTCCAGGCAGAGGAGCCTTGAAATACCCACCGGCCATTGAGCTGGGCAACGCTGCTGCGGAAACGGAGGCTTGCCGCACCGCGCCGTCCTGGTCGATTGCAAGGAGATGCACTGCCTCAAGTGCGCTCCGCCTCGAGAGAAAGTATCGAGGAGGGTTATCACCCGGCCTGAGATCGAAGCGAAGCAGCACTCGCTCGGAATCAATCGAGAATTTCCGGTCATTACAGGACCACCGCTCCGCTGCCAAAGCTATGGCGATCACGTTCTCTGAGATGCGGCCGGATGCCCAGCAGGAACTGCGAATGTTGCTGGAATCAGCAGCGTGGGTCGACCCAACGCCCAGGTGCGTCAGCATCAACAGAAGCAGAAATACTGCCAAAATACGACTTCGAAATCCACCCCCAAGCATGAGACTTCGATATCGCCAGAAGCTTTCGATACCATTAAGTGCCGCAAAAACGCGTCTGTTATCGCCTCGGCGTGGCGCGGCGAAAGCCGCCGACATGGCTATAGCGCCTTAACGCGAACCGTGGCCCGCTCACGCTTCCTGTCTTCAATTCTGGCGAAGGCGCTGGACGACGACAGGCGGGCAATCCATCCAGGCGGCCTCTCCAGAAGAGCGCGCGAACGCGCTTCTTCATGAACTGCAACCGGACATGACGGATGTGAGATGGCTCTCGAGGGATTGCGCCAATCGCGCGCTAGAGCCGGTCGCCGTTCTCGATGGCGGCCGGTGTCTCTACTGGATTCTCGGATGCCACGTGCTCTTCGGCAACGCTCAAATCCAGTTTCCCCCAGATCGATAGTTTTTCGCCGTTGGGTTTCAGCTTTCGGGACTGCTTGATCTCAACGATAAACGGCTTTGTCTGCTGACGCATCTTTCCTCCAGGCGACGAATCGCAGAGCAACTCTATCGCAACGCATTCGTCTCGCAAGCAGACCTTGCCCAAGGTCGAGCGAGAAACGGGCGTATTTTCACTGTGGCTGTGGCAGTGTGCTGCATCGCGCTGCGTCCATTCGGGTACGGGCGTGTTTGCGCGGATCGCCACTGTCAGATCCCTTCACCTTCGGCCGTGGCTCCATGTGCAGGCGCGATCAGGCAGGTCTGACCGTAGAACGGCTGTGCCTCGCTCTTGTTCCCACAACAGGCTTCAGAAACTTTCATCCCTGGCTGAGCCCGCCCCGCTCGACGAAGCAGCCGACGCTTTTCTCGCGCAATGCGTTTCTGTCCCGCTTCATCCCCCGTTGACAGCAGGAAAAACCACTCTTACGTTACGCCTGTATACAGGTATAGCTGTCTTTACCTGATCTAGGAGGGGGAAAGAATATGCTTCGGTCTTATCTCGCGGCGGCGCTCGCCTGCGCCGGCGGTCTTGCCATTACGTCCCATGCCCAGGCTGGTCCGGTCTTCGATGAGGTGGTCTCTGGCGGTAGGCTCATATGCCTGGTCAGCCCCAGTGCGCCGGGCTTTTCCGTGCCTGACAGCGCCGGTGTCTTCCAGGGTTTCAACGCCGACTTCTGCCGCATGGCGGCCGCCGCCATCCTCGGCGATGCCAACAAGGCGGATATCCGCGGCATCGGCTTCTCCGACTCACTGAAAAGCCTCGTCTCACGGCAGGCGCATATGGCCTCGCGCTCGGTTACCGAAACCGGCACGCGCTCGGCCGACCCGGGGCTTGCCTTCGTCGCGACCACCTTCTTCGACGGCCAGGGCTTCATGGTGCCGAAGGCGCTGGGTGTGAAGTCCGCGATGGAATTGAAGGGCGCAACGATCTGCGCCGAGGACGGCTCGACGACGCTGCTCAACATCGCCGACTGGTTCGCCACCCATGGGCTCAGCTACAAGGTCGAGAACATCGCCGACAAGACCGCACGCCTGCAGGCGTTCTTCGCCGGCAAGTGCGACGCCTATGCCTCCGACATGACGGCGCTTGCCGCCGACCGTCGCCTTGCCAAGGATCCCGACGACTACGAACTCCTGCCGGAGATCATCTCGGCCGAGCCGCTGACGCTGGTGACCCAGCCGGATGAAACGCTGGAAAAGGCCGTGCATTGGGCTTTCCAGGTCATGTTAAACGCCGACGAACTGGGCATCAATTCGACCAATGTCGATGCGGCCATCGCCGATCTCGACAAGCAGCCGAAGGCCGTGCAGCGCCTTTTCGCCAAGGACGGCGCAACCGCCGACATGGCCGCCAAGATGAAGCTGCCCGCCGACTGGTCCTACCAGGTCATCAAGCAGGTCGGCTCCTACGGTGAAGTGTACGACCGCCATCTCGGTCCTGCGACGCCGTTCAAGCTCAAGCGCGAAGGCACACAGAACGCCTCGACCACCAATGGTGGCCTGATGTACGCCTATCCGATACGGTGAAGAGAGCGGCCAGAAGGAGGAGCGGCGGCGTGACGGATATCGACGGACCCATATCCATCCGCGCCACCGTCGATTGTCCAGCCGGGGGACGCCTCGTAACCCTCGGCGCGCCCGGCCTGGCGATCAATCCGCGCGGCGAGGTCTGGGTGGATCCCGAGGGCATCGACGAGACGCTCGCCGCCCTTCTTGCCCGCCGAGCCGATCTCTTTTTGTTTCTGGCGCGCGACAGCGACTGCCCACCCGGCTTCCGCAGCCTGCTTCGCAAGCACGTCAGGCAGAGAGGCATGGCGTTTGCAGCTTTGCCGATCGACGATTTTTCCGCGCCCGGCCCAGCGTGGATAAAGGCTTGGCGGCGGCTGGAGGGGTCTATTTCCGCTGTGCTTGCCGGGGACCGGGCCATTGCGCTGTGCTGCAGCTACGGCGCGGGCCGCAGCGGCATGATCGCAGCGCATATTCTCAATGCGCAGGGCCTTTCGGTCGACGAGGCCCTGTCGACGGTGCGCCTCGCCTTTCCTGAATCGGTCGAAAGTCCGCTTCAGGAAGACTGGCTATACAACCAGAACAACGGCCGCGCGGATGCGCGCCAAAGCATAGGAAGGGGGAAAGCGTGAGCTTGCCGCTAACATCGAGATCCGGTCCACCCCGTTCGGAGGACATGCTGCAGGCGTTGCGCTTCCGGATTTGCACGACCCATCCCGATACGCCGATGATGCTGCACGAAGGCAAACTGGCGCAGGAATTCGGCGTCAGCCGCACGCCGATCCGACAGGTGCTGCAGCGGCTTTCTTTCGAGCATCTCCTCGAAACGCGCTCGGGCGTCGGCACGGTGGTAAGCACGCTCAATCCCGCCCAGCGCGACCTGCATTTCTCCATGCTGTCGGACATGCTGAACCTGTGCACACGATGCTGTGCGGCGAATTTCGCCATGCCCGCCCGCGTCCAGCTCACCACGATCGGCGAGCTCGCCGCCAACCCCGGAGAGGCGCCCGTCGAAAGCTACTTCACGATCCGCGCCTGCCTCCTCGAACTCGTCTCCGGCCTGGTGCTCGATCCCATTGCCGCCGAGGCCCATGCCGCCCTGCACTGGCGGGTGATCCGCTGGCGCATGCAAGCCGCACATGAGGAACTTGAGGTCGCATTCGCAGCGCTGCGCACGACAGTCGCGGCGGTTTCGACGGCGCAGACGCCGGCCCACCTTCTTTCGGAGCTCGCAGCGGAGACCGCATGACCGATCCACATTTCCTGCGCCCGGTCCGGCTGCCGACTGGCATTGCCGGCACACTCTGGCTTGGGCCGATGCCCGGCCGCCTGCGCCCGATTGCCGACGACATGGACGATCTCCGCGCGCAAAAAGTCACCCTCATCGTCAGCCTCACCCCGCTTGGGGAGATCGAGGAAAAGGCACCCGGCTACGCCGCGAGCCTTGCCGGAGGGACGGACATTCGCGTCGTGCGGTTTCCTATCACTGATTTCGGCGTGCCTGCGGACGAGGCCGGGCTCTTCGCTCTCGCCAGCGAGACGGCGCGGGCGCTTGCCTCCGGCAAGCGGGTCTTCGTCCATTGCGCCGCCGGCATAGGCCGCACCGGCACCTTCGCCATCTGCATTCTGCGTGCTTTCGGCCTTGATCTGGCGCAGGCCACCACCCTTGTCGCCAGCGCTGGCTCCGGGCCGGAAACCGAGGCGCAGAAGGCGTTTGTCGCCCGCTTTGTCCTGCCTGCAAAAACCAATCCCTGAGCACGCCCATGGACCGGAAACTACAAATTCCCCACGCCCCGCAGGACGGCCCACCCAAGGCGAGGCCGGTTGTTTCCCTCGCCGATATCGGTGTCGGCCTCGCGATCGTCGCGGGCATCGCCGTCATCGCGTTCAACGTCCATTCCAACATGCTCGCGGCCGGCATCCAGCCGGGCTTCGCCTTTCTCACCCAGCAGGCCGGTTTTGACCTCAGCGAAACGCTCATCCCCTACGGCGCGAATGACAGCTACCTGCGGGCCATCCTCGCTGGCCTTGCCAACACCATCGTCATTGCCATCGCAAGCCTCGTCATCGCATCGCTTGCCGGCCTGCTCCTCGGCCTTCTTAGCGTCAGCTCGGCGCCGGTCTCGCGCGTCTTCGCGCTCGCCTATGTCGAACTCTTCCGCAACCTGCCGAAGATCCTGGTCCTGCTGGTCATCTTCGTCGCCGCTGTGAACGGACTGCCTGCCATCCGGCAGGCGCTGGTCCTCGGCCCCTTCACGATCTCCAACCGGGCGATCTACCTTCCCTGGCTTTCGGAAGATCCACGCAACTCGCTCTGGCTCCTCGCAAGCATCTTTCTCGTTTGCGCGCTTGTCTGGCTGTGGGTGCACCATGCCGCCCGCCGCCAGGCTCTCACAGGCCAGCGCCTGCCCGTTCTGCCAGTCGCGCTGGCCGTCTGCCTCGCCGTCCCGACCGTGCTTGCCATCGTGCTCGACGCGCCGCTCGCGCTTACCTGGCCGACACTTGCAGGGTTTTCGGTGGAGGGCGGCGTCGCCCTTTCCATCCAGTTCTGCACGGTGGCCCTGGCCCTCGGTCTTTATCACGGCGCGCAGATCGCCGAGGTGCTGCGCGGCGGCATCGAGGCCATTCCGAAAGGCCAGATCGAAGCCGCAATGGCGCTCGGCCTCAAAAGCGGCCAGGTCACCCGCCTCGTCGTCGTGCCCCAAGTGCTGCGCACCATCGTTCCGCCGCTCAACAACCAGTTCGCCAATCTCCTCAAGAACACCTCGATCTCGATTGCCGTCGGCTATTCAGACCTCATGTCGGTCGCCGGCACTGCAATCAACCAGACCTTCCGGCCGCTGGAAACCATGCTGATCACCATGTCGATATACCTGCTGCTCTGCCTTGCGCTCACCGGCGTGCTGAACCATTGGAGCGCCCGCATTCGCGCCCGGGAAGGAAGGGGCGCGCGATGAGCGGAGCGACACAACCAATCGACCCGAGCCGGTTTTCCGCCTGGCTGCTGAGGCAGCTTTCCCG
>JAESGS010000418.1_pt1 | contig 33981 bp, 23 predicted proteins | sample 9269761 | NCBI WGS metagenome assembly JAESGS01 (sample SAMN15741799, study PRJNA653493) | algae metagenome | isolation source: Cyanosarcina radialis HA8281-LM2 and co-occurring heterotrophs from damp... | place: USA: Makauwahi cave, Hawaii | collected 2011-01-06 | reverse complement strand
CGCGGAGCTGCCCGCCTCGGGCGCGAATGCCTCGGAGCGAGGGACGCTACCCCCCTCCCTACCCCTCCCCCCCAAGGGGGGAGGGAATAAGACCGCTACGCGGGTGATGTCTTTCATCGCCCTCCGCGCGTACTCGCTGTACCTCGTCCACGTCGAGGCGATCGCGCTCGCGAAGAAGCTGCCGCTGCCGCCGGAGGGGCAGGCCGGTGCCGCGGTCGTCGGGGCGTTCCTCCTGGCGGAAATCCTCTACCGAGCCGTCGAGCGGCCGTTCAACCGGCGGCGGGACCGGTGGATCCCGAAGGCGACCGCGTGACTTACTTCCCCATGCGCAACAGCGCCCACCGCGCGTCCTGCACGACGAGGCTCTCCGGCGGGCCGCCTGCCAGCGCCTTCAGCGCGGCGACCGCGTCCGGCGTGCCGACCGCCTCCAGCAGTTGCACCGCCCGCAGCGGCCGCATGTCCCGCTTGGCGAGCAATTTTTCCAACCGCTCGCGGCTCTCGACCGACTCCGTCTTCTCCAAGAGCTGCCGCATCATTGCCTCGGCCCGCCACCCGGCCTTCGCGAGGGCCTTCATCGCCGTCTCGCGGGTCGCGAACGCCGGCGCGTCGAGTTCGGTCAGCCACTGCTTGTAGTTCGTGTAGTCGGCGGCCGTCGCCAGGGCCGTCACCTCCCGCGCGAACGCCACGGCGTCCGCCGGCCGCGTCGCGAACCGCTCCAGCGCCCGCCGGGCCGCCTCCGGCTTGCCGCCGATCGCCACCTTCAGCCCCTCCACGTCCGCGGCCGTCGCGGGTTCCGACGGCTTCCCCTCGCGGCCGGTCGTGTCCCACCCGAGGACCTGCGTGCCGGTCTCCTCCGAGCCGTGCGACGTGAACAGCCGGCGGCCGTCCGGCGAGAACGCGACGGCCCGCACCTCCGCCCCGGCGCTCGACCGGAACAGTTCGACGCCGGAGTACGTCTCGAAGCAACGGACATCCTCTCCGACGACGGCAAACGTCCGGCCGTCAGGTGAGAACGCGAACGACAACTTGTCGCCCGGCTGGATCGGGGCCATCACGACCTCGCGGTTGATCGGCGTCCACTCGCAGGTACTGACCCGCACGCCGGTCCGCGCGTTGTAGACGCGGAACTCTGGCGGGTTCACCCCCGCGTGCCGCACGGCAACGAGGCCGGTGTCGCTCGCGGCGAACGCCTCCCCGTCGGCCGCGTTTTCCGTCGTCGGGCCGTCCTTCTTCGCGCTCGAATCCCGGAACCGTGCCGCGTACTTCTTGCCTTCGAGAATCAGCCCCGTGCCATCGAGCGTGAACCGCACCGGCTCCCCGTCGGCGCGGTCGAGTTCCGCGCCGGTCGCGGCGTCGTGGATCGTCGTCCCCTTCCGCCCTTCCACGGCGATCCGGTCGCCGCGGGCGGACACGGCCACCCGCGCCAGCGACGACACCGCCGGCTGCCGCCACACCGCCGCCCCGGTGTCCGCGTCCAACAGCGTCGGCGTGCGGTTCAGGATCGCGAACAGCCCCTTCGCGGCGAACGCGGCCGCCGGAACGTCCCCGCCCGGCGCGGGGATTTCCCGCAGCAACCCGAGCGACTTCGCGTCCCAGACGCGGAGCGGGCCGTCGTTCCGCGACGCCTCGTTGACGGTGAGGACCTTCGCCCCGTCCGGCGAGAACTGGAGCCGCACCCGGCCCGGCACGAGGCGGCCGTCGGAGGGCTTCGCGAACGCGGCGTTCAACTCGCCGACGTGCCGGCCGGTCGTCGTGTCCCACAGGTTGACCGTCGGCCGGCCGAACATGGCCGTCGCCGCCCGCGTGCCGTCCGGCGACACGGCGATGTCCCACACGGGGCCGCTGTGCCCGTGCAGGTTCGTCGGCTGCCGGCCGGTCGCGAGGTCGTACACCATCGGCCGCGACGGGTACGCGACGGCGACGTGCTTGCCGTCCGGCGAGATTTGCACGTTCCCGGTCCACCCCCAGCCGGGTTCGACGGCGAACGTCTTCGCCCCGGTCGCCGTCACCCATCCGCGGAGGTACGCCCCGTCCCCGGCCACGAGCGTCTTGCCGTCCGGGGCGAACCGCAGCCGGTGCGGGGCCTCCGCGAACCACTCGACCGCCGCCATCGCCCGGAGCTTCGTGCGGGCCTTCACGTCCCACAGCTCGACCGGGCCGGGCCGCTTGCCGTCGTCCGTCTCGCGGGCCGACGCCGTGGCGAGCGTCCCGCCGTCGGCCGTCAGCGCCACCGACGTGTACGCCGTGTCTTTGGGAAGGTCGAGTTTCCACTCGCCGGCGGTCGTCCAGACCGTCACCCGGTCGTCGGCGACGACGGCGAAGACCTTCGCGTCGGCCGCGGCCGCGAACCGCCGCACGTCATCGACGCCGACCACGGCCAGGCTCTCGGCCTTGTCCTTTTCCTTCAACGAAACGACGGTCGTACTGCGCCCCCCGCCGATGGCGACGCACCGGCCGTCGTCCGCCGGCTGCACCGCCCCGCCGGCGGCGAGGTCGCGCGTGAACAGCACCTGCCCGGTGTCCGCGTCGATGAGTCTGGCCTTCGATGCGTTGTTCCCGCGTTGGAAGTGGAGGACGACCTTGCCGTCCGGCGACGGGTAGAACAGGTCGTTGTAGTCGATGTCGGCGAACTTCTTGTCGTCCTGGTACGTGCCGGTGTTGATGTCCCAGCGGTGGACGCCGAACTGGTCGTAAACGCGGACGGACCGGCCGTCGGGGGTGAACCCGACGGCCTTGCAATTGGTGTTCTCGCGGCCGAGCGCCCGCGCCCCGAGGGTGACGACGAGCTGCGGCGACTTGGCCGGCCGCGGCTCGTCCTGCCCGGCGGCGGTCAGTGGAAGAAGTAGCAGACACGCGAGCGGGAACCGACCGGACATGCGACCCTCCGGCGACGGACGGGAGATTCCCGTCACGGTACACCATTGGGCCGCGGTCGGCGAGCCGTCACGGGGCGAGGGCGAACCCCTCGGCCGGGTCCGGCATCGTCGTCTCGCGGATTGCGTTCGTGTACTTGATCCCCTTCGCGTACATGAACGCCGAGTAGTCCGCCCCGGTCCCCATCGACGTGCCGGTGACGGCCTTGTCCTTCACCGTCACGGTGCACCCGCGGACGTGGTACTTCGTCGAATCGACCCACTCCAGGAACAGGTAGAACGACGTTTCCGTCGTCATCGTGGACACCGCCCCGGTGCCGGCCGCGGCGTACTTCTGCGCGAACCAGACGAGCAGCTTGTAGTCCGGCAGGCTGTACCCGAGGTGCGGCAGCTGCATCGTCGCGGTCTCGCCCTGCCGCTTCGTCACCCACCCGGTCACCCCGTCCCCGGCCCGGTAGACGTTGATCGCCGTGTTCACCAGCCCGCGGTCGTTCATGTACTTGAAGTTCTTCTTGCTGACGTGGGCCGTCTCCGACTGCGTGACCGGCTGGACGTACTGGCCGGCCGCGTTGACCTCCGTGCCGTCCCAGATGTGGTACTGCACGGCCCCGCGGTTCCACGGCCCGGCCCACCAGCTCGTCCACGGGTCGAACACGTCGGCGCTGCCGGCGTAGGCGTTCGTCGTGAGCAGCTTCTTCCAGACGGCCTCGCCGGGGTGCGGCGCGCCGACGAACTTCGCGCCGTCGTTGAGGAACTTCGCCATCGGGTCCACGAAGTCGGCGCTACCGAACTTCGTCCGCCACGCCTTCAGCCCGGCGAGGTTGGCGTTGTGGACGGTGACGAGGTCGTTGAAGTCGGACGTGTTCAGCCATCGGACCGGCAGCATGGTTCGCCCTCCGCGAGTGGTCGGCCGCCGGGATCAACGCGACGGCCTTACGCGAAAATGGGGGCGAAGTGAACCGAGGCCCTGGCGGGACCGACGGGTCGCATCCTGGGACCGCGGGCGTCCCGCCCGCCACAGCCCCAGCCGCTTAAGGCTGGTCCCTGAAGCCGGGAAGGTGGGCGGGCGGGACGCCCGCGGTCCCAGGAGGGGCAAAAACACCGACCGGTCGGACCCACTCGAACACCCCGACGCGATACCCGTCGGGGTCGCGGACGAACGCCTCGCGGTAGCCCTCGGCGCTCGTCACGACCTCCTCCGGCACGAGGCCGCGGCTCGTCAGCGCCGCGTCGAGGTCCGCCACTTCAAAATGCAACGTCACGCCGGCCCCGGCCTCGCCCTGCTTCAGCGCCAGCCGACCGCCGGCCGCGTCCAGCAGCGCGAAGCCGTTCGCCGCGTCGAGCAGCGTCACGGTCAGCCCCAGCACGTCCCGGTACCACGCCAGGGATACGGCGAGGTCGCGGACGCGGATTTCCGTCATAAACAGCGTCATGCCGAGAACAGCCGCCCGAGGCGGCCGCCCTTGTCGCCGCCGATTTCGCGGAACAGCACGTCCTCACGCCGGAACTGCCGGACGGCCAGCCACAGCGCCACCGTCACGCTGATCGTCAGCCCGCCGAGGACGGGGCCGAACATCGCCCACGGGATCGGGTCGGCCGTCACCGCGAGTAGCTTCTGCTGGAGCAGCATCGCTCCCGCGACCGGGACGAGCGCCGTGCCGAAGTCCAGTTCCGCCCCCGGCATCATGCTCCAGAACGCCAGCGGCATCGCCACGAACACGAGCGGCACGAGGTAGTACTGCCCCTCCTTCGTGCTCCGGGCGAACACGCCCAGCGCGATGCACACGGCGCTGAACAGCATGGCCATCGGGATGCCGAGGGCCACGCACCCGAGGACGCCGAGCTTGTTGATGATCGGGTAGCCGATCCACCACTCCATCGCGGTACACGCCGCGGCCAGCCAGATCGTGTTCCACACCACGGACGCGAACGCGTAACCCGTCACGGCCAGGAACTTCCCCAGCACGATCTCGCTCCGCTCGGCCGGGCTGATGAGCAGCGTCTCCATCGTGCCGCGCTCCTTCTCGCCGGCCGTCAGGTCCACGGCCGGCTGGATCGCGCCGGCGACCAGCCACATCATCAGGATGAACGGCAGCGCCCGCGCCAGCGTGTCCCGCATCTCGTCGGCCGCGACCTTCAGCTTCGGCTTCGCCGAGTTCGGGTCCTGGACCGTGAACACCTTCTCGAAGTCCTTCGGCAGCCCCATCTTCTCGAACCGCTCGGCCCGGAGCTTCGCCTGCCAGTTCTGCACGACCGTCTTCAGCCGCCGGGACGCGAGCTTCGACTTCTCCTCCCCGTCCCGGTGCTCGATGGTGAGCTGCGGCTTACCCCGCGCCGCCACCTCCGCGGCGAAGTTGGGGGGAACCGTCAGCACGACATCGACGGTCTTCGCCTGCAGCGCCCCGGCCGCGTCGCCGGGCAGTTTCACCACCTCGATCGGGCCGATGCCGAGTTCCGGGTCGTCGCCCTTCAGCCCGTCGGCGAACGTGTCGCCGTCCAATAGCGGCGGCGTCGGCGGCAGCTGCTCCGCGCCGACGATCCCCACGAGCGTTTTCTGCTCGGCCGTCGTCTTGGCGAACACGACCCCGGCGAGGCCGAAGAACGGGTACAGGACGAGCGGCGTGAGGACGATGAGCAGCACGCTCCGCCGGTCGCGGAGGAGGTCGCGGATTTCGCGGGCGGCGATGAGGCGAACGACCGGCAGGCGCATGGACAGCTCCGGGGAAGGGGGCGGAGTTGTTGTATCGCCACATAGTAGTAGGCACACTCCGTGTGCCGTCTGCCGAGCGCCGCGGAGACCCGTCTATGGTCCCGGCCACGTAAAGGAGACGGCACACGGAGTGTGCCTACTACTATCACGGCCGCGCGCCGCTTCTATAATGCCCCGATGCACGCCGACCGCACACTCCCCCGGCCGAAGGTCAAGTCCCTCATGGGCGTCCGCGTCGCCGGCACGGGGAAGTACCTGCCGGACGTCGTCGTCACCAACGCCGACCTGTACGACCAGCTCAACTTCGCCGCCCGCGGGTACAACACGGAGTGGATCGTCCAGCGGACCGGCATCCAGGAACGCCGCCACGCCCGGCCGGAACAGGCCACGTCCGACCTGTGCGTCGAGGCCGCGAAGGATTGCTTCGCGAAGACCGGGTACGGCCCGAAGGACATCGACCTCATCGTCCTCGGCACGTTCTCGCCGGACATGTCGTTCCCGTCCACCGCGGCCATCGTGCAGGACAAGCTGAAGATCGCCGCGCCTGGGATCGAGGTCGAGGCCGCGTGCGCCGGGTTTATGTACGCGCTCGTCACGGCCGCGGCCTACGTCGTGTCCGGGGCGAGCGACCGGGCGCTGGTCATCGGCGGGGACGCGAACTCGCGGGTGGTCAGCCCGACCGACCCGAAAATCTTCCCGCTCTTCGGCGACGGGGCCGGGGCCGTCATCCTTGAGAAAGGGGAGCCGCACCAGGGCATCCTCGCGTACAGCATGGGGGCGGACGGCAGCGGGGCGAACATGCTCTGCCGGCCGGCCGGCGGCAGCGCGATGGCGCTCTCCCCGGAGGCGCTGGCGGCCGGCAAGCACTTCATGCACATGGACGGCCAGGGCGTCTACCGGTGGGCCGTCGAAATCCTCCGCGACACGGTCAACGACGTGCTGACGGCCGCGGACCTGACGACCGACGACCTGGCGCTGATCGTGCCGCACCAGGCGAACATCCGGATCATCGAGCAGTCGTTGAACAAGTTCCTGAAGATTCCGGCCGATAAGGTGTTCAACAACATGGACCGGTACGGGAACACGTCGGCCGGTTCGATCCCGATCGCGCTGGACGAGGCGCTGGCGGCGGGCAAGCTCCGCCGCGGCGAGCTGGCGCTGTTCAGCGGGTTCGGGGCCGGGCTTGCCTGGGGCACGGCCGTCGTGCGATGGTAGGGGCCGGTATCGCAGGAGGCGACGATGAACGAGAACCCGCTCCGCCCGGCCGACGACGCCGACCCGTGGACGATCCCGCTGCACGGGGCGTCCGTCCCGCTGCCGCCGAGTGCGGACGTGCCGTCGCCGCAACCGACGGACGCGCCGACGGCGGACGGCCCGGACGTGGTGGAGTTCCTGCTCCCGCCGGACGACGTGCCGACCGACGAGGGCTTCCACCCGCGATTGCGGCGGTCGGCGTAGGCGGTCGGCCGATTTATATTGCCGCAGAACCGTCACGATAAGCTTCGCGTTGCGGGAGTACCGCGTGCGAATCGGCAAAACTTAACGACTGTCGGTGGTATGCTGGTGGTAATACACGCCCCGGAGCCTTGAATGACCCGCCGCCGATCTCCTTCCCCAATTCAAACGGCGTCGGGTCGGCGGAAACTCATCGCCTTCGGCTGGTACGGCGGCAAGTTCTCACACCTCGACTGGCTCCTCCCTCTCCTGCCGGCCTGCCACCACTATTGTGAGCCGTTCGCCGGGTCCGGGGCGGTCCTCATTAACCGGCCGGCATCGCCAGTCGAGACGTACAACGACCTCGACGGCGATGTCGTGAATTTCTTCAAGGCCCTCCGGGACCACAAGGCCGAGTTGACCGAGAAGATCGGACTCACCCCGTTTTCGCGGGAAGAGTTCGGCTTGGCGTGTGAGCTGGACCCGGCCCTCGGCCCGGTCGAGCGGGCGCGGCGGTTCTACGTGCGGGCCCGGCAGGTCCGCACCGGCCTCGCGCAAACCGCGAGCCTCGGCCGGTGGGCGAACTGCAAGGACACGACGCGCGCGGGGATGAGCGGCGTCGTCAGCCGTTGGCTCGGCGGCGTCGATCAACTGCCGGACATCGCTGAGCGGTTGCTCCGCGTGCAGATCGAGAACCGCCCGGCCATAGAAGTCATCCGTCTATACGACGCCCCGACGACGCTCTTCTACTGCGACCCGCCTTACGTCCACGAGACGCGGGGCGACGATAAGGCTTACGGCCACGAGATGACCGACCGCGACCACCGGTCCCTGGCCGCGACCTTGAACGCCGTCCGCGGGATGGTCGCTATCTCGAACTACGACTGCAAACTTATGGACGAACTGTACCCACGGAAGAAGTGGCGCAAGCACGTCTCGCCCGCGAAGACGATTCACTCGACGAAGGACAAGCGGGTCGAGGTGTTGTGGACGAACTACGACCCGTCCGCCGTGGCGATTCACCGGCACAAGCCCAGCCTCTTCCATGACGCCGAGTAAACACCTGGAACGGCTACTCAAGGCCGCGACGGACAAGCCGCACCGCCGGTCGGTCCGCTCGAAGGCGAGCCGCGAACGCCTCGATTACGTCTGCAAGTACCTGCCGAACCGGGCCTGCGTCCGACTCCTGATGGCGTGCATGTTGGCCAAGATCGACCGGCCGGAGGTGGACCCGCGCCGCCCGTACACCGAGATCGGCGGGGCAGACTGCTTCTCCGGCCGCACCTACGATGAACGCTATCTGTCGGGCTTCATTCAATCTCACCGCCTGCCGTGCAACCCGACGACGGCGTTCCTCACGCCCGTGCTACGGAATATCAACCGGCCGTTGAACAAGGACAGTGCGCTGGTCGGGCGGCCCCGCGAGTTGTACGAGCGAACGTTGCAACTGTTGGAAGAGGTCGCCGAGGGCCGGGAGTCGGCCGACGCCGTGCTGACGGACACATTACGGATTCTCGTGGCGATGCGGGACGAGCGTTTACAACGGTTGCAGTCCCTCCAGGTCGGGCTGCGCGGCGACGCGACGGCTCTCCCACTGGCTTCCGAAGCAATTGTGGAACTACTGCAACAGCACTTGAAGTGTAAGAATTCAAGTCGGCTGCCCGTTCTTATCGTGGCCGCGGCATACGAGTCTGTGTCGAACCAGTTGGGCGAAGTCCGGCGGCCCCTGCACGCCCACAACGCGGCCGACGAGCAAACGGGGGCGGCCGGGGACGTAGAAGTCACCCTCGTCAATGACGACCAAGTCCGAACGATCTACGAGATGAAGCAGAAGGTCGTCACGCAAGATGACATCGACCGCGCCCTTCAGAAGGTGTCTGCTATCGAGCGGCGGGTGGACAACTACATCTTCATCACGACCGACCTGATCGACCGAGACGTGACGGCCTACGCCCGTAAGTTGTACGAAAGCACAGGCGGGACCGAGTTCGCCGTCCTCGACTGCCTCGGCTTCCTGCGACACTTCCTGCACCTGTTTCACCGCCACCGTACGGCGTTCTTGAACGCCTACCAGTCGCTCGTATTAAACGAGCCCGACAGTGCCGTGAGCCTGCCCTTGAAGGAGGTATTCCTCACGCTCCGTCAACAAGCGGAGGCCGAAAGTTGATTTGGACTGCGTTCCCGTCCAATCAGTCGAAACAATTGCGGCAGATGTGAACAAATCATCATTATACCGGTCGCGTCAACCCAGGTAGCGAGTCCGCCACGGGGGGCCACCCGTGGCGGTGGCGGCGGTGGCGGTGTCAGACGCGGCCGGCCGAAAATCCGTCCGCGGGCGGAACTTTTCCCGCACACTTCCGACAAAATTCCCGATTTCCGGCACGATTTTTCACTGGATTTTTCAGCCGATTTGTGCTTCGCGAGCAAAATATGTGCCCGACCCACTCGACACCGGGGGGCAAGACGGGTAATATCTTAATCTGGCGGAAAAGTCGCTTGGAATTCCCGGCCCTCGCCCCGCGGCGCAAGCTGCGGGACCGGCCGATCCGCACAAGCAGTGGTGACAATGCACGCTACCCACTCGCTCCTGCGATCCGTTGCCCCCAAGAAGAACACCCTGGCTAACACCCCACCCATAACGCGAACCTCCCCCACCGGGGGGGTGTCTGCGTGTGGGCGTTCGGCGCTCGCCGCCAACATTCGCCGCCAGATTCCTCAGCAATAACGACTCCGATCGACCGACGCAAGGCCCTTTGGTGGAACCGAGGGGGTCGTGCCCGGTCATCGCCGCGTTTAACGAAGGAGCCGAACCGATGCCCATCCCCGTGAACCGCATCATCTTCCCGGCCGAGGAGCGGAACTTCGGCCGGTACGGCGACGCGTCGGCCGTCCCGAACCTCACCGAGGTCCAGACCCGGTCCTACGACCGGTTCCTCCAACTCGACGTCGCCTACGACAAGCGGCAGAACCACGGCCTCGAAGGCGTGTTGCGCGAAATCTTCCCGATCGAGAGCTACGACAAGAAGTCGTCGCTCGAGTTCGTCAAGTACGAACTGGGCAAGCCGCGGTACGACCCGGACGAGTGCCGGCAGCTGCGGCTGACCTACGGCCGGCCGTTCCGCGTGTGGCTGCGCCTTCGGAAGGCCGACGGCAACACGATGGAGGAGGAAGTCTATCTCGGCGACATGCCGATCATGATCGGCGGCGGCGAGTTCATCATCAACGGGGCCGAGCGCGTCGTCGTCAGCCAGTTGCACCGCTCGCCGGGCGTCGATTTCGTCGTCGAGCGGGAAGCGGATAAAGACTTGCACTCGTGCCGGATCATCCCGGAGCGGGGGAGCTGGATCGAGATCAACGTCACGAAGAAGGAGAACTTCGGCGTCCGCATCGACCAGTCCGGCAAGTTCTCGGCCGTCACGCTCCTCCGCGCGATGGAGCCGATGTACTCGCAGACGGCGTCGATCCTCAAGGAGTTCTACGAGCCGCTGACGATCAAGCTGAAGGACCCGGCGAACCGGGCCAAGCTCGTCGGCGACGTGGAGGCGAACATCCCGCCGATGATCGCCATCGACGACGTGATCGACCCGGAGACGGGCGAGATTTACGTGGACGCGTCCAAGCCGTTCACGAAGGACGCCGTGGACAAGATCACCGCGTCACAGTTGAAGGAAGTCACGGCCATCGAGATGCCGAAGGACCCGGTCATCCTCAACTCGATCGCGGAAGACCTGGCCGGCGGCCCGCAGCACGAGTCGCACGAGGGGGCGCTGCTCAAGATTTACCAGCGGCTGCGGCCGGGCAACCCGATGCAGCTCGACAAGGCGCGGGACCTGTTCAAGGAGAAGTTCAACGACCAGAACCGCTACCGGCTCGGCCGCGTCGGGCGGTTCCGGATCAACCGGAAGTTCAACCAGAACGTCCCCGAGACGGAGATGACGCTCCGGGCCGTGGACTTCGTCAACGCCATCAAGTACATCCTCGAACTGCGGGCCGGCAAGGGCGGCGTGGACGACATCGACCACCTCGGCAACCGCCGCCTGCGGACGATCGACGAACTCGCCGCGGACGAGATGCGGAAGGGGTTCCTCAAGCTCCGCCGGACCGTGCAGGAGCGGATGGCGCTGAAGTCCATCGAGGACATGTCGCCGCGGACGCTCATCAACCCGAAGTCGGTGAGCGCGGCCATCGAGTACTTCTTCGGACGAAGTGAGCTGTCGCAGGTTGTGGACCAGACGAACCCGCTGGCGCAGTTGACGCACGAGCGGCGGCTGTCGGCCCTCGGGCCGGGCGGGTTGAACCGGAAGCGGGCCGGGTTCGAGGTGCGGGACGTTCACATCTCGCACTACGGCCGGATTTGTCCCATCGAGACGCCGGAAGGGACGAACATCGGCCTGATCTCGTCCCTGTCGATCTTCGCCGAGATCGACGAGTACGGGTTCCTCATCACGCCGTACCGGAAGGCGCACAACGGGAAGCTGACGGAAGAGGTCGTGAAGCTGCGGGCGGACGAGGAGTCGCAACTCCGCATCGCCCCGGCCGACACGCCGACGGACCACAACAAGATTTCCGTGGACCGCGTCAACGGCCGGGCCAGCGGCGACCTGACGACCATCGGGTCGGACAAGATCGACTACCTGGACATCTCGCCGAAGCAGATGGTCGGCGTGAGCGCCGGCCTCATCCCGTTCCTGGAGCACGACGACGCGAACCGGGCGCTCATGGGGTCGAACATGCAGCGGCAGGCCGTGCCGCTGCTCGTGACCGAGCCGCCGATCGTCGGCACCGGGCTGGAGAAGGAAGTCGCCAAGCACTCCGGGATGCTGGTGCGGGCGCAGGAGGACGGCGTCGTCAGCTACGTGGACGCCGAGCGGATCAAGATCGAGGAGAAGGACAAGATCATCCGCGAGTACGTGCTCCGGAAGTTCCACGGCCTCAACGAGCGGACGTGCCTGAACCAGAAGCCGATCGTGAAGACCGGCCAGAAGGTGAAGCGCGGCGCGATCCTCGCCGACGGGGCGGCCACGCACCACGGCGAACTCGCCCTCGGCCGGAACGTGCTCGTCGCGTTCCAGTCGTGGGAGGGGTACAACTTCGAGGACGCGATCATCATCAGCGAGCGGCTGGTGAAGAACGACACGTACACGTCGATCCACATCGAAGAGTTCGACATCGAGATCCGCGAGACTAAGCTCGGCAAGGAGGAGTTCACGCGGGACATCCCGAACGTGTCGCCGAAGGCGCTGTCGAACCTCGACGAGACGGGGATCGTCCTCGTCGGCACGTTCGTCAAGCCCGGCGACCTGCTCGTCGGCAAGGTGTCGCCGAAGTCGCGGAGTGAACTGACGCCGGAAGAGAAGCTGCTCCACGCGATCTTCGGCCGGGCCGGGGAGGACGTGAAGAACGACTCGCTCGAAGTGCCGTCGGGCATCGAAGGGGTTGTGATCGGCACGCACCGGTTCAGCCGCCGGGCGAGCATGACGGAGGAGGAACGCAAGGAGCTGACGAAGGAAGAGAAGCGGATCAACGCCGAGTACGCGGAGAAGATCGCGTCGCAGTTCCGCGAGTTCATCGGCGCGCTCACGGACGTGCTGGAGAAGAAGGACCTGAAGGACCCGAACACCGGCAAGGCGCTGGCCAGCGAGAAGGACGAGGACACCGTCGTCGCCGAGCAGGCGAAGGCGTTCAAGCTGGAGAACCTGGACATCCGCAGCCCGGACAAGGCGAAGGCGGCGAACAAGATTCACCACCGGCACTGGGAGCGGATTCAGTTCTTCATCGACGAGCAGGACCGGAAGCTGAACAGCCTGAAGCGGGGCGACGAGCTGCCGAGCGGCGTGCAGCAGATGGTGAAGGTGTACGTGGCGACGAAGCGGGTCATCAGCGTCGGCGACAAGATGGCCGGCCGCCACGGGAACAAGGGCGTCATCTCGAAGGTTCTCCCCGAGGAGGACATGCCGTACCTGAAGGACGGCACGCCGGTGGACATCCTGCTCAACCCGCTCGGCGTGCCGAGCCGGATGAACGTGGGCCAGATTCTGGAGACGCACCTCGGGTACGCCGCGGCGAAGCTCGGGTTCAAGGCGACGACGCCGGTGTTCGACGGGGCGACGGAGGAGGAAATCAAGGCCGCCCTCCGCGAGGCGGGCGAGAGCGACACCGGCAAGAGCGTGCTGTACGACGGCCGGACCGGCGAGCCGTTCGAGCAGCCGGTGACGGTCGGCTACATCTACATGTTGAAGCTGCACCACCTGGTGGACGACAAGGTCCACGCGCGGGCGACGGGGCCGTACAGCCTCATCACCCAGCAGCCGCTCGGCGGGAAGGCCCGGTTCGGCGGCCAGCGGTTCGGCGAGATGGAGGTGTGGGCGCTGGAAGCCTACGGGGCGGCATTCATCCTTCAGGAACTGCTGACGGTGAAGTCGGACGACGTGGAAGGCCGGACGAAGATTTACGAGTCGATGGTGAAGGGCGAGAACACGCTGGAGGCCGGCACGCCGGCGAGCTTCGACGTGCTCACGCACGAGATCCGCGGCCTCGGGCTGAACATGCAGCTGGAGAAGAAGCGGGTGTGAGTTGAACGTGGGCGAAAGCCCAGGGACGGCCGTCCCTGGGCTTTCGCCCTGTCATTAACCCCCATCACGACCACTTACTCTCGATTGGGAGTTTTCATATGAGCAACGGCATCCCGGCATCGTCGAGCGCGGCGGCGGCGGAAGCGGCGAACTACGACCGCATCAACGACTACGGCGCGGTCCGCATCAGCCTCGCCAGCCCGCACGACATCCGCTCCTGGTCCTTCGGCGAGGTCAAGAAGCCGGAGACGATCAACTACCGCACGTACCGCCCGGAGAAGGACGGCCTGTTCTGTGAGCGCATCTTCGGGCCGGAGAAGGACTGGGAATGCACCTGCGGCAAGTACCGCGGGATGAAGTACAAGGGCATGATCTGCGACCGGTGCGGCGTCAAGGTCACGCACAGCCGCGTCCGCCGCAAGCGGATGGGGCACATCGAACTCGCCGCCCCCGTCGTCCACATCTGGTTCTTCAAGGCCATGCCGAGCCGCCTCGGCACGCTGTTGGACATGAAGACCAGCAGCCTTGAGAAGATCATTTACTTCCAGGACTACGTCGTCGTCGATCCCGGCGAGACGCCGCTGAAGGAACGGCAGCTCCTCACCGAAGACGAGTTCAAGGAGGCCCGCCAGCAGTACGGCGACACGTTCGAAGTGGACATGGGCGCGGAAGCCATCAAGAAGATGCTGGAAAAGCTCAACCTCGTCACCCTCGCGCAGGAGTTGCGCGACCGGCTCGACAAGGAAATGGCCCGCGGCGAGAAGAAGTCCAAGCAGCGGGAAAAGGACCTCGTCAAGCGGCTGAAGACGATCGAGGCGCTCCGCGACAGCAGCAACAAGTGCGAGTGGATGGTCCTGGAATGCATCCCGGTCATCCCGCCGGACCTGCGGCCGCTCGTGCTCTTGGACAGCGGCAACTTCGCCACGTCGGACCTGAACGACCTGTACCGGCGGATCATCAACCGGAACAACCGGCTCAAGAAGCTCGTGGACCTGAACGCGCCGGAGGTCATCATCCGCAACGAGAAGCGGATGCTCCAGCAGTCCGTGGACGCGCTGTTCGACAACAACCGGTGCAAGCGGCCCGTCCTCGGCAGCAGCAACCGCCCGCTGAAGTCCCTCACGGACATGATTAAGGGCAAGCAGGGCCGGTTCCGCGAGAACCTCCTCGGCAAGCGGGTGGACTACTCCGCCCGGTCGGTCATCGTCGTCGGCCCGGAACTAAAGCTCCACCAGTGCGGGCTGCCGAAGAAGATCGCGCTCGAACTGTTCCAGCCGTTCATCATCCGCCGGCTGAAGGAACTCGGCCACGCCGACACGATCAAGTCCGCGAAGAAGATGCTGGAGCGGAAGGACGACGTGGTCTGGGACATCCTCGAAGAGGTGACCAAGAACCACCCGTGCCTCCTGAACCGCGCCCCGACGCTGCACCGGATGGGCATCCAGGCGTTCGAGCCGGTGCTCATCGAAGGCAACGCCATTCGGATTCACCCGCTCGTCTGCAAGGGGTTCAACGCCGACTTCGACGGCGACCAGATGGCCGTCCACCTGCCGCTGTCCATCGAGGCGCAAGTCGAGGCGACGGTGCTGATGATGTCCACGAACAACATCTTCAGCCCGGCGAACGGCAACCCGATCATCTCGCCGTCGCAGGACATCGTCATGGGCTGCTACTGGCTCACGGCCGCCCGCGGCGAGGAAGGCGAGAAGGTCGAGGCCGGCGACGGCATGGTCTTCCACAGCCCGCAGGAGGTGTTCCAAGCCTACGCGGAAGGGAAGCTCGGCACGCACGCCCGCATCCGCGTCCGCGTCGCCAGCCACAAGAAGGTCATCAGCGAGTTCAAGGACGAGCGGGGGGCGGCGAAGGTCGAGGAGCTGCCCCGTAAGTCGAACGGCCTGGTCAACACGACCGTCGGCCGCACCATCTTCAACGACATCCTGCACAGCAAGATGGCGTTCTACGACCTCGCGCTGTCCAGCAAGCACCTCGCCCGGATCATCGCCGACTGCTACCTGCAGCTCGGCCGCCGGGAGACGATCGCGCTTTTGGACCGGATGAAGGAGACGGGCTTCCGCGAATCGACCCGGTCCGGCCTGAGCTTCGCCGCGTCCGACCTCCGCACGCCGGCCGTCAAGGAGTCCGTGCTGAAGGAGAAGGACAAGGAGGTCGAGAAGTTCCGCCGGTCCTACGAGCGGGGCCTGATGACGCAGAAGGAGCGGTACATCAAGACGATCGAGCAGTGGAACGACGCCCGCGAGATCATCACGAAGGCGCTCATGAAGGACCTGGCGAACGACCGGCGGGACGGCAAGCCGTACCTGAACCCGATCTTCCTCATGGCCACGTCCGGCGCGCGGGGCGGGCAGGAGCAGATCCGCCAGCTCGCCGGCCTCCGCGGCCTCATGGCCAAGCCGTCGGGCGAAATCATCGAGACGCCGATCAAGTCGAACTTCCGCGAGGGGCTGAAGGTGCTGGAGTACTTCTCCAGCACGCACGGCGCGCGGAAGGGGCTGGCCGACACGGCGCTCAAGACGGCCGACTCCGGCTACCTGACGCGGAAGCTGGCGGACGTGGCGCAGAACGTGGTCATCACGATGCACGACTGCGGCAGCACCGGCAGCGTCACGAAGGGGATCATGTACAAGGGCGACGAGATCGACCGCCCGCTGTTCGACGCCATCCGCGGCCGCATCAGCCGGGTGCGGATCCGCCACCCGGAGAAGAACGAGACGATCGTCGACGAGAACGAGATGATCACGCCGGCGAACGCCCGCCTCTTGGAGCGGCTGAACTTCGACAAGGTCGCGGTCCGCAGCCCGATGACGTGCCAGGCCCCGCTCGGCCTGTGCCGGCTCTGCTACGGCATGGACCTCGCCACCGGGAACCTCGTCGAGGACGGCATGGCCATCGGCATCATCGCCGCCCAGTCGATCGGCGAGCCGGGCACGCAGCTGACGATGCGGACGTTCCACATCGGCGGCGTCGCCCAGTCGAAGGACGCGGCGACGAGCGAACACAAGGCCAAGAAGGGCGGGTACATCGCGTTCGAGCGGATCAACGTCGTCACCAACGCCGAGGGGCAGAAGATCGCGCTGGCGCGGGCCGGCGAGATCCTCATCCTCAACAAGAAGGGCGGCACGATCATCGACCGGTACGCCGTCCCGAACGGGGCGGAGCTGTTCGTCAAGGACGGGCAGGAGGCCGCGACCGGCACGATGCTGTGCAAGTGGGACCCGCACGCCACGCCCATCATCTGCGAGGAAGGCGGCCGGGTGAAGTGGGTGGACATCAAGGAAGGCGTCACCCTCCGCCGGGACAAGTCCGGGGCGACCGGGATCGACCAGTACACGATCATGGAGCACAAGGGGGAACTCCACCCGACGATCCAGATCGAGGACGAGCGGGGCAACATCCTCAAGGCGTACACACTCCCCGAAAAGGCGACGGTGCTCGTGAAGGACGGCGAGAAGGTCGCGGCCGGGACGGTCATCGCGAAGACGACGCGGGAGGCGGCGAAGACGCACGACATCACCGGCGGCCTGCCGCGGGTGACGGAACTGTTCGAGGCCCGGCGGCCGCGGAACCCGGCCATCATGGCCGAGGTCACCGGCCGCGTCCGCATCGGCGACAAGAAGCGGGGCAAGAAGCAAATCTGGGTGCAGCGGGAGACGGAGGACGGCAAGCTGATCGGCGAGGAGCGGGAGCACCAGGTCCCGGCCAGCGCCCAGCTCGCCGTCCACATGGGCGACTACGTGAAGGCCGGCGACCCGCTCGTCAGCGGACCGCTCGCCCCGCACGACATCTTGCGCATCTCCAGCCTGGAGGCGGTGCAGGAGTACCTCGTCCGCGAGGTGCAGTCGGTCTACCGCAGCCAGCGGGTGGACATCGACGACAAGCACATCGAGACGATCGTGGCCCAGATGCTCCGCAAGGTGAAGGTCGTCACCACCGGCGACACCGGCCTGCTGCCGGGGTCCGTCATGGACAAGTTCACGTTCCAGGAAGTGAACGACCGACTGTTGAACGAGTGCGTGAAGGTGGTGGACGCCGGCGACTCGACGCTCGTGCCCGGCCGCATCTACTCGAAGGATGCGTTCGAGGAGGAACGGGCGGCGCTGGAGGCGACCGGCGGCAAGAAGAAGAAGCCGACCTACGAGGTCCCGGTCCCGGCGACGAGCGAGGTGCAGCTGCTGGGGATCACGAAGGCGGCCGTGCAGTCGGACAGCTTCATCAGCGCCGCGTCGTTCCAGGAAACGACGAAGGTGCTGACGGAGGCGGCGCTCGCGTCGAAGGTGGACCACCTGGTCGGGCTGAAGGAGAACGTGATCCTCGGCCACCTGATCCCGGCCGGGACGGGGTTCAAGATTCACCAGGAGGCGGAGGTCCGGATCAACTCCGAGAACTTCCCGCAGTACGCGGAGGCCGAGCAACCGGCCGAGGCGTGAGCGAGCCGAGAGCGATGACACGACGGGCGGGGGAGGCTCCCCGCCCGTTTTCGTAGGGCGGGTCAAGGCTTTGCGCCGACCCGCCGGAGGGACCGCAACCACTCGGAGAACCGCCGAGCCGGCCGGGGCGCGGCGGCGGGTCGGCGCAAAGCCTTGACCCGCCCTACAAGACGCGCCCAGCCGGTGCGCTCTTGGTTCGCCCGCTGCCGTCGGATACGCTTATCCAATCGCCACCACGTCGCACGAGGACTTCCCGCAAAGGTGCGAGGAATGACGGACCCGATCCAGTCGAAGGCGGAATCCGAACTGAACGCCACCGCGGCCGACCAGCGGTCGCCGGAGACCGTGCCGGACGCCGCGGCCGGCCACGATACGGCCGCCGGGTTCGGCCCGCCGCGGACGGCCGACGAGATCGGCACGCTCGGCAAGTTCTCCGTCCTCAAGGAGATCGGCCGCGGCGGCATGGGGTCCGTCTACCTCGCCTACGACGAGAAGCTGAAGCGGAAGCTCGCGATCAAGGTCATGCTCCCCCGGTACGCGGACAACGCCGAGGCGAAGGAGCGGTTCCTCCGCGAGGCCCGCGTCACGGCCGGGATCAAGCACGACCACATCGTCACCGTCTACGAGGCCGACGAGGTCGGCGGCGTCCCGTTCATCGCCATGGAGTACCTCCAGGGGATGCCGCTGTTCGACTACCTCCGGCAGAAGAAGCCGATCGGCCTAGCGCAGGCGGTCCGCGTCGGCCGGGAGGTCGCCGCCGGGCTGAGCGCCGCCCACAAGCGGGGCCTCATCCACCGGGACATCAAGCCGGCGAACATCTGGCTCGAAGCGCCGAACGGCCGGGTGAAGATTCTGGACTTCGGCCTCGCGAAGCCGATGCAGGACGCCGGGCCGGAGCTGACGCACGCGGGGGCGGTCCTCGGCACGCCCGCCTACATGGCCCCGGAGCAGGCGGAGGGGAAGCCGACCGACCACCGGGCCGACCTGTTCAGCCTCGGCGTCGTGCTCTACCGGCTGCTCGCCGGCCAGTTGCCGTTCCCCGGCGACTCGACGATGGCCGTCCTCATGGCCCTCGGCACGAAAAACCCGCCGCCGATCCGGGAACTGAACCCGCAGGTCCCGGACGCGGTCGCGGAACTGGTGACGGACCTGCTGCGGAAGGACCCGGCCGCCCGGCCGGCGTCGGCCGACGAGGTGCTGACCCGACTGAAGGCCGCGGACCGCCGCGACCAACCCCGGCCGGGCGGCGTGGCCGACAGCGGCACGGGAACGAACGTGGTCCCCGTGCCGATCCCGGTCCCGGAGCAGGCGGAGAGCGCGTTCGCGCACCTCGACGAGGAGCCGACGGTCCTGGCCGCGTCCCGGACCGCCGCCACGGTCGCCGACCGCCGCCGCGGGCGGCTGGCGTGGGCCGGCGTCTCCGCGATCCTACTCATCGTCGTCCTGGTCGTGCTATCGTCCGCGCTCAAGCCGCCCCCCGTCAAGGAGACGACGGGCAAGCCGCCGGAGAAGCCGGTCGAGCGGCCGGCGGTCGTGAAGTCGAAGCCGCCGGCCCCGCCGCCGGTCGAGCAGTCGCCGGACCGCCGGGCCGCGACGTGGGCGATCTCCGTCGGCGGGACGGTGCGGGTGAACGGGACGCTGACGGACGTCACGGCCGCCGCCGGCCTGCCGGCCGGCGACTTCGAGCTGACGTTCGTGAAGCTGGAGGGCAACGCGGCGGCGACGGACCAGAACCTGGCCGCGTTCGCCGGCTGCACGAACCTCCTGGAACTCAAGCTCGAGGGCACGCCGGTCACGGACGCGGGGCTGGCCCACTTCAAGGACGGCAAGCGGTTGTTCGTCCTCGGCCTCTCCGGGACGGCGGTCACGGACGCCGGCGTGGCCACGTTCAAGGACTGCCGGTCGCTGACCGTTATCAACCTCGCCGCCACCCCGGTCACGGACGCGGGCCTGAAGCCGTTCGAGGGGTTCCCGGACCTCCGCGAGGTGTGGCTGTACGGCACGAAGGTGACGGACGCGGGGCTGAAGTCGTTCAAGAACTGCCGGCAGCTGTCGCGGGTCGAACTGAACGACACGGCCGTGACGGACGCCGGGCTGACGGAACTGGCCGGGCGGCCGGCCCTCCGGCTGGTGGAGGTGAAGCAGACGAAGGTGACGGCCGCCGGCGTCGCGGCCCTGGCCGCGGCCCGCCCGGAGTGCCGCGTCGTGTGGGACGGCGGCAGCGTCGGGCCGATGAAGGAGTAGGACTCGCGCTTCTTCCGCGCCTCCCCGGCAGGACCGGACGCCCGTACCGCCATTCGGACAAATCCGGCGGTTGCAGTTGAACATTCCCCCGCCAAAAGATTAAGATGTGATTAGCTCGCGCTCCGGACTCATTCGCCCCGTTCTTTTCTCGCCCTTTCCTATCCTTCGAGGTTTGGTCATGTCGAACCGTCTCTCCCGAGGTCGGCCGGCGTTCACCCTGATCGAGCTGCTGGTCGTGATCGCGATCATCGCGATCCTGATCGGCCTGCTGCTGCCGGCCGTCCAGAAGGTCCGCGAGGCCGCCGCCCGCGCGAAGTGTACGAACAACCTGAAGCAGCTCGGGTTGGCCACGCACAACTACCACGACACGAACGGGTTCTTCCCGACCGCCGGCGTGGCCGACGGCCGGCCGCTGTCGCCGGGGCCGTTCGACCAGGCGGGCGAGGGGTCGTGCTGGATCCCGTACGTGCTGCCGTTCATCGAGCAGGGCGCGCTGTTCAGCCGGTACACGTTCCGCGGCGACTCCGGGTGGACGAACACGGCCGGCGGCGCGGCGGGCAGTTCCGCCCGGAACAACGTGGACGTGAGCACCCAGGCGCTCATTACCGTGATGCGGTGCCCGTCCGACCCGCGGCCGCCGCTGGTGAACAACGGGAACAACATCCCGGACCGGCAGATCACCCGGAGCAGTTACGTCGCCATCGCCGGGGCCGTGGACCAGATCGACGGCACGACGGCGTTCCGCGAGCGGCGGAACACCGGGACGGCGAGCTGGTCCGCAGACCACGGCAACACGGCCTGGGGCGGGATCATCGTCCCCGGGTTCAACCGGATCACCGTGGCCTCCGTGACCGACGGGCTGAGCAACACGATGATGATCTCCGAGGAGGCGAACTACCTGTTCTTCCGGGAGCCGAGCGGGCAACTGACGCGGGCCGGGGACTGCGAGATCACGGCGACGTGCAACGGCATCCTCCGCGGCAACAACGCCGGCGGCCGGGACGCGGCCGGAAACGCCCAGCCGATGTTCAACTGGGCCGACGCCCGCGCCCACAACTTCACCACGATCCGGTACCGGATCAACGAGCGGGCGTTCGACCGGGGGGTCAACGGGAGCGGCGTGACCGGGGCCGGGTGGGGCAGCGAGAAGGCGAACGTCCCGCTGAACTCCGCCCACACCGGCGGCGTCGTCGTCGCCGTCGGCGACGGGTCGGTCCGCTACCTCCGCGACTCCGTCGCGCTGGTCCCGCTGGCCAACTTCGCCACCCGCGACGAGGGGGCCGTCCTCAACGGCATCGACTGACCGCGGCCGCCGCGACCACCCCCGCCCCTGGGGCCGGCCGACCCGGCCCCAGGGGTTTCTCGTTCCCCTCCCCCTCACCCCCGAACCACCATGAACCGCATTCTCCTTTACGCCCTCGCGGCCGGGTTGGCCGCCGGGCCGGCCGGCTGCGACGGGAACAAAGGCCCCGTCTACACGAACGTGTCCGGCACGATCACCGTCAACGGCAAGCCGCTGGACAAGGGCACGATCACGTTCACGTCCGACGGCCGGCCGCCGACCCAGGCCGAGATCGTGGACGGCAAGTACGCCGGCCAAGCCATCGTCGGGGCGAACAAGGTCGCGATCTCGGCCCGCCGGAAGGCCGCGGCCGCCAAGGCCATGAACCCGCAGGCGAAGGCCATGATGGACGCCCAGCTGAAGGGCTACGCCGAGAAGGGACCGCCCGGCTCCGGCGGCGGGGGGATGCCGATCGACTCCCCGCTCGACGAGCAGGAAACGCTCCCGGCCGAGTGGAACACGGCCAGCAAGCACGTCCGCGAGGTCGCGGCCGGCGCGCAGAACGCCTTCGACTTCGACATCAAGACGAAGAACTGACCGCCAACGTCCGTTGAACGCGGAGCGGGAGCGTCGGGGTGTGTATCGCGCACACCCCGACGCTCCCGCTCCGCGTTCCGCGGCGCGTTACCTCCCCGGCCGCAATTCGCGCGATATAGTAAACCACGAACGTTTTTTCTCTCCTTCGACCCCCGGTGACCGACCATGGCCGACGCACGCACTCCCGCCCCCACCGCCGAGAAGATGAACGGGGCCGACATCCTCGTTCAGAGCCTCATCCGGCACGGGGTCGAAGTCGTCTTCGCCTACCCCGGCGGCGCGTCCATGCCGATCCACCAGTCGCTCACCAAGGTCACCGACAGGCTCCGCACCATCCTCCCCCGGCACGAGCAGGGGGGCGGGTTCATGGCCCACGGGTACGCCCGCACCACCGGCAAGGCCGGCGTCTGCTTCAGCACGTCCGGGCCGGGCGCGACGAACTTCGTCACGTGCATCGCCGACGCGAAGATGGACAGCGTGCCGATGATCGCCATCACCGGGCAGGTGTCCACCGCCGTCCTCGGCAACGACGCGTTCCAGGAAACGCCGATGGTGGAAATCTGCCGCGGCATCACCAAGCACCACTACCTCGTCACCCGCACGGAGGACATCACGCGGGTGATGAAGGAGGCGTTCCACATCGCCGAGAGCGGCCGGCCGGGGCCGGTGCTGATCGACATGCCGAAGGACGTGCAGGTCAAACAGATCGTGCCGGACTGGGACGCCCCGATGAACCTGCCCGGCTACAAGCCGACCCGCCGGCCGCCGCGGAAGGAACTCGAGCCGATCCTGCAAGCGATCCGCCAGAGCAAGAAGCCGATCATCTACGCCGGGGGCGGCGTCTCCACGAGCGGCGGGGCCGACGCGCTGACGAAGTTCGCCATCAGCACCGGCATCCCGGTCGCGCTGACGCTGCACGGCATCGGCAACTTCCCGGCCGACCACTACCTCTGCCTGCAAATGCTCGGCATGCACGGCACGGTCTACAGCAACTACGCGGTGAACGACGCCGACCTGCTGCTCGCGTTCGGCGTGCGCTTCGACGACCGGGTGACCGGCAAGCTGTCGGAGTTCGCGAAGCACGGGAAGATCGTCCACATCGACATCGACAAGTCGGAGATTCACAAGAACAAGGTCGCGCACGTCCCCGTCCACGGCGACCTGAAGCTCGCGCTCGAAGACCTGAACGCGATGCTGAAGGAGCCGGCGCACGTGGACCTGACCGGCGGCGGGCGGTACACGGAATGGTTCCGCCAGATCGACGAGTGGCGGGAAACGGAGCCGATGAAGTACACGGAACCCGGCCAGGGCCGCATCCTGCCGCAGTACGCGATCAAGCGGCTGCACGAAATCCTGAAGGAGCGGGGCCAACTGGACAAGACAATCCTCAGCACCGGGGTCGGCCAGCACCAGATGTTCGCCGCGCAATACTTCCCGTTCACGAAGCCGCGGAAGTGGGTGACGAGCGGCGGCCTCGGCACGATGGGGTTCGGGCTGCCGGCGGCGATGGGGGCACAGGTGGCGCACCCGGACCACCTGTGCATCGACATCGACGGCGACGGCAGCTTCCTGATGAACATCCAGGAGCTGGCCTGCTGCTACACGGAGAAGATTCCGGCGAAGGTGTTGCTGTTGAACAACCAGCACCTGGGGATGGTGGTGCAGTGGGAGGACCGGTTCTTCGGCAGCAACCGCGGCCACACGTACCTGGGGGCCGGCGACGACGCGGCCCCGTTCCCGGACTTCGTGACGGTGGCGAAGGGCTTCGGCGTGAGCGCGAAGACGGTGTGGGACAAGAAGGACCTTGATGAAGCGCTGGTGGAGATGATCGAGAGCAAGGGGGCGTATGTGCTGGACGTCCACGTCCCGCACCAGGAGCACGTGCTGCCGATGATCCCGAGCGGGATGACGGTGAAGGACATCATCAAGGCGTGAGGCGGCCGCGCCACCCGGTTAGCGTGCGACCCAACGGGTCGCACGCGGAGTCCGTGCCATGATCCAGACCGTCGAAGCCGTCGTCGATGCCTCCGGCCGCGTTCACCTACCGAGCGGGGTTCGCGTTGACGGACGCCGTCGCGTCCTCGTGACAATCCTCGACGAGCCGGCCGACACTCCGAATGAGACGGCCCTACTGTCCGAGAAGTCGCTCGCGGAGGGCTGGAACCGGCCGGAGGAGGACGCCGCGTGGCAGCACCTGCAGCCGGGGAAGTAGTCCTCGTGCCCTTTCCGTTCTCCGACCTGTCGCAAACGAAAGTCCGCCCCGCCGTGTGTCTCGCCGACGCCGGGCGGGGCGATGTCGTTCTCTGCCAGGTCACGAGCAACGCCTACGGCGACTCAAGCGCGATCATGTTGGGCGCGCCCGACTTCGCATCCGGCGGCCTGCTGGTGGCGAGTTACGCGAGACCCGGTAAGTTGTTCACAATGAGCGAGGGCCTGATCGTCCGGTCGGTGGGCGTATTGACGCCCGCCGGGTTCGACCGTGTCCGCGACGCGGTTATCAAACTCCTCAAGCCCTGACCCAAGCTCGAAAACCATGCCCACCGTGCTCGTCACGCCGCGCGAGGTCGCGGCGTTCGCCCCGCGGTTCCAGGACGTGCTCGCCGCCGCCGGCCTCACGCTCGCGGTCCCGCCGCCGGCGGACGCGAACATCCTCACGCCCGCCGAGATGCGGACGCTCCTCCACGGCGTCGAGGCGACCATCGCCGGGTCGGAGGCGTACACGGCCGAGCTGTTCGCGCTCCACCCGCGGTTGAAAGTCGTCGCCCGCGTCGGCGTCGGGTTCGATTCCGTGGACACGGCCGCCGCCACCGCCGCCGGCGTCGCCGTCTGCACCGCCCCCGGCACGAACCAGGAGTCGGTCGCCGAGCACGTCTTCGCGCTGATGTTGGGGTTCACCCGGCACGTCGTCCCGCGGACGAACCTGATCCGGGCCGGCGGGTGGCCGCGGCACTTCAGCTTGCCCCTCCGCGGGACGACGCTCGGCCTCGCCGGCCTGGGGCGGATCGGCAGGGCCGTCGCGACGCGGGCCGCGGCGTTCGGGATGCGGGTCGTCGCCTACGACCCGCTGCCGGACGCGACGTTCGCGGCCGCGTACCAGATCCAACTCGTGTCGTTCCCCGAGTTGCTCGCGGCGAGCGACTTCCTGTCGCTGCACCTGCCGCTGACGCTGGGGACGCGGCACGTCATGAACGCGGCCGCGTTCGCGGCGATGAAGCCGTCGGCCGTGCTGGTGAACACGTCCCGCGGCGGGCTAGTGGACGAGAACGCGCTCGTCGCGGCGCTGACGGCGGGGGAGCTGGCGGGCGCGGTACTGGACGTGCTGGAGGAAGAGCCGCCGCCGGCGGGCCACCCGCTGTTCGCGTTCGAGAACGTGTTGCTGACGCCGCACGCGGCCGGGGTGGACACGCGATCACTCGACGACATGGCGCGGAGCGCGGCCGAGGCGATCGCGTCGATCTGGAAGGGCGAGTGGCCGGAGGAGAAGGTCGTGAACCCGGCGGTGCGGGAGCGGTTCCGGTGGGGCCGTTCGACTGCCTGACTTCCGAAGTCCGGCTTCGACTTCGGAAGTCGAGCGGGGCCGAATACGCGCAGACCGGGAAGGAACGTCCCCGCGCGGGATCGACTTCCGAAGTCGAAGCCGGACTTCGGAAGTCAGCCGACTACAAGTCCGTCCGGAACTTGCCGCAGATGACGTGCTGCTGGCCGTTGAAGAACACGCGGAGCAGCCGGACCAGCACGGCCATGCCGTCGGCGATGCCGCACCCCTGGAACGCGGCGAAGCAGTACCGGGAGGTCGGCGGCGTCAGCGCGTAGCACCCCAGGCCGCCGGCGGACACGTCCAGGCACCGCGCGGTCACCACCGGCTGGATCGAGCCGTCGTCGCCGACCGGGTAGAGCGTCACCGGCATGTCCGTCGGCAGCCGCGGCGTCTTGCGGCGGTCCTCGACGTTCTGGAACGCCGTCCGGAGTTCTTCCATCAGCTGCGGGATGACCTCGATCGAGTCGCGGACGAACACGGCCGTCGGGTCGCCGAACAGCTTGCCGAACAGCTCGACCTCGCCGCACCCGCGGCTCGTCGGCCAGTGGACGGTCAGTTCCAGCCCGGCCTTCTTCGCCCCGGCCAGCCGGCTCCACAGGCCGCCGGTCTGCATGTACTGGCGGAGGACGTAGGTGTGCCTGTCCGGCTGCTCGATCTGGTCGAACCACCCGGCCTCGACCATCGGCTCGCACTTCGTCCGGAGCATGGACGCGGCCATCGTGGTCGGGAACCGGCTGACGAACGTGCCGTCCGTCCGGCGGCCGATCTCGCCGGGCATCTTCGGCGGGTTCGCGCCGGCCGCGGCCTTCGCCAGCACCGCCTCGATGATCTGGTCCGCCCACAGGACCGACTGCGGGGCGTCGAACCCCTGCAGCGCGGACACGGTGACGACCGACCGGATGCCGGGCAGCTTCACCCCCTGCAGGGCCGGGGCGGCCGCGAGTTCCACCGGGTCCGGCGGGTCGAAGCACTCGGTCTTGGGGGCCGGCCGCGGGGCCGGGCGGGGCGGTCCCGCGATCGGGCCGGACGGGCTTGCCGCCGGCCGCTGGCCGACGGTGCGGAGGGCCGGCATCGGGTCCGGCCGCCGCTCCGCCGGGACGGTTTGCGAACCGAGGCCGGGCTGGGAGATGGTCGTGTTCAGCGCCTGCGACGGCACGCCGACGAGCGACGGCGGGCGGGCCGGCGTCTGCTGCCGCGGCGGCATCCAGCCCGGCGGCAGCGAGTCCATCGGCGGTTGCACCATTTGGTCCGTCGCCTGGTCCGCCACCGGGCCGGGCGGCCGGGTGAATCGCGTGTCCATCGGCGGCAGCGTCTCGGCCTGGTTCAACTCCGGTACGGTCGCCGCGATCAGCGCTTGCACGAACGCCAGGCACGACGGGTAGCGGTCGGCCGGGTTCTTCGCCAGCGCCTTCGCCACGACCGGCTGGTCGGCCGGCGGCAGGCCGCCGAGCAGCGGGGCGGACGAGACGTGCGCCAGCATCATCTGCTGCGCCGACCGCGCGACGTACGGGAACGTGCCGGTCATCAGCTCCTGGTAGACGAGGGCGAGGCTGTACTCGTCCGACCGCAGGTGGACCTGGCCGCGGAGGACTTCCGGGGCGACGTACTTCGGCGTCATGCCGCGGTTGAGCATCGGGTTCGTGCCGCCGCCGGCCGTCAGCCGGGCGACGAGGCCGTAGTCGCCGACCTTGACGTGCCCGCTGAGCAGGAACAGGTTCGCCGGCTTCACGTCCAGGTGCTGGAGGCCGTACTTGTGGCTGATGTGGTCCAGCGCCTCGGCCGCGTCCGACAGGTAGCCGAGCAGCTCCGGCCGCGGGATGCCCGGCAGCCCGGCGGCCCGGCACTCGACGTACCGGTGCTCCAGGTGGGCGTCGGCCAGTTCCATGACCATGACGAGTTCGCCGTCCACCAACTCGACCCGTTCGAGCGTCAGCAGGAACGGGTGGCGGATGGTCTTGATCGTCTGGAAGGCTTCGTACTCTTGCTTCAGCGACGTGTTGCCGGTCCCCTCGGTGTCGGGGGCGACGAACTTGACGGCCTTGTGGAGGCCGCCGGGGGCCTCGCACAGCCAGACCTCGCCGAACCCGCCGTGGCCGAGCGGCTCGATGACGCGGTAGCCGGGCAGCGGCTCGTAGCCGGGACTCTTGGCGTACTGGTAGTCGTCCAGGGCGAGGGCCGTGGTCTGGGTGGGCACCATGACTCTGCGGGCGTTCGAGGGCGGATGCGGAACCATTCAAACCTACTTCAGAAATCCGCGCCGCGTCGGGAGATACAGAGAGATGAGTCGAAAATCAGCGGCCGGCGGGTTGCCGGCGGGAAGCTGCGCAAGGGACGATTCCGGCGGCGCGGGAGGATTCAGGCGGCGGAGCGCGCTTTTGGCTTTCACCCCGAAGGGGTGGGAGAAGTTAGCCCAGGGCAAGGAGCGGAGCGACGCCGCCCTGGGTGGGACGGCCACCCGCGCCAGGCAGGCTGAAAGCCTGCGAGCGGCGATCTCACAAGCGGCGGCAACCTCCCGCGCCCAGGGCGTTGCCCTGGGCTGAGCGCTCCCAGGCTTTCAGCCTGAAAACCGGTCAATGGTTGAACGCGAACTCTTTCGAGTTCAGCAGCGCCCACATGAGGTCGGCGAACACGTCGTGCCGCTTCTCGCCGGCGGCCAGCAGCTTCTTCACTGCCGCCCGCTCATCCGTCCGTGGCTGGCGGGACAACGTCCGCAGGAACAGCGCCGTCAGCACGACATCGTCGTCCTTCTCCTTCGCCAGCGTCGAGTAGACCCACCCGGCCGCGGTCGTGATGCGGCTCTGCAACCCCTCGTTGTTCTGCAGGTGCAAGAGCTGCGGGAGCGTCACGTCGCCGCCGCGCTCGCAGGCGCAGGCCGTCACCCGGTCGGACCGGCCGAACATGCGGAGGAACGACGAGTTCAGGTTCGGGTCCGCGACCTGCACCGCCTTCATGCCGACCGGGTAGCCGTCCAGCCGGTCCGGGACGCCGACGGCGTCGCCGATGGCGTCGTGCAGTACCTCGGCGGGCAGCCGGCGGGCGTAGTAGTGCGAGTAGAACCGCGAATCCGTCTCGTTCGTCGGCCGCGTCGCGCTGCTCAGTTGGTACGTCCGCGAGTTCAGCACCAGCCGCATGAGGTGGCGGAGGTCGAACTTCTTCGCCACGAACTCGGCCTTGAGCACCGCCCACAGCGCCGGGACGGTCGGCGGGTTCGTCGCCCGCAGGTCGTCCACCGGCTCGACGAGGCCGACGCCGAGGTAATGCTTCCAGACGCGGTTGACCATCGCGCCGCTGAAGTACGCATTGTCCGGGTTCGTGACCCACGCGACTAACTTCTCGCGAGGGTCGTCCGTCGGCTGCACGTCCGCGGCCGTGCGGTCGAGCGGCTGCGGCCGCAGGAACTGCCCGGTCCGCGGCTGCGTCGTGCCGACCGGGTTCTTGTTCGCGTTCGCGTCCGGGTGGCTGACGCGGAGCGTCGTCGGCTCGCCGGACTTGGCTTCCTTGCGGTCGAGCTTCACCCGGCTGAAGAACGCGGCGAAGTGGTAGAAGTCGTCCTGCGTGTACCGCTCCAGCGGGTGGTTGTGGCACTTCGCGCAGCCGATGCGGGTCCCCAGGAACGCCTGCGCGACCGACTCGCCGACCTCCGACTGCTCAGGGTGCCGGTGCTCGCCGACGGTGACGATGTAATAACCAACGGCCGGCGCGTCCGTGGTCGTGCCCTTCGCCAAGAGCACGTCGCGGGCGATCGCGTCCCACGGCCGGTTGTCCGCGACCTGCTTGCGAATCCAGGCGTGGAACTGCCGGACGCCCTTCACGCCGCGCACGTCGTGGTCCCGCTCCTTACGGTTCTGGAACAGGTCGCCGAGCTGCAGCGCCCAGTAGTCCGTGAACTCCGGCGACGCCAGCACCTCGTCGATCAGCTTGGAGCGCTTGTCCGTGGCCGGGTCGGCGAGGAACGCCCTCACCCGCTCCGGCGTCGGCAGCGCCCCGGCGGCGTCGAGCCAGACGCGGCGGACGAACGCGGCGTCCGTGCAAAGGTCGGACGGCTCGATCCGCAACTCCGCGAGTTTCGCGAAGACGTGCTCGTCGATGGCGTTGTTCTTCGCCACGAAGCGGGCCGCATCGACCGGCCGGTCGAACGGCATCGCGAACACGGCGACGGCGACTTCCGACTGGTACATCACCCGCACGGCCGTGGCCCCGTTCCGCCGCGCGGTGACGAGGCCGGTCGGGGACACGGTCAGGAACGCGGCGTCGTTCGAGTCGAACTTCGCGAGCCACGTCACGTCGGTTCGGGTGCCGTCGGCGAACGTGGCCGTCACGGCCAGCTGCACCGCGTCGCCCGGCTTGAGCGTCTTCGCGTCCGGGGAAACTTCCAGTTTCGTCAACTTCGGCGAATCCTTGATCGGCCCCGGCGCGCCGGCGGCGAGCCAGTCGCGGAGGAGGCGGTACTCCGGCGACGCGACGCCGAACAGCTTCCCGCCCTCGTGCGGGGCGAGGCCGGTCGCCTTCCGTAGCAGCAGGCTGGCGTCCGGGTCGGCCGTGTCGATGCGGCGGCCGTCGAACTCGCGGGTGAGCGACCGGTGGTCCTGGTCCGGGGCGTACCCGCGGAGCGAGAGGCGGAACCCGTTCTGGCCGGAACCCTTGCCGTGGCACGCGCCCTGGTTGCACCCGGCCTTCGTCAGCAGGGGCACGACCTCGTTCAGGAACGACGGCGCGGCGGACGCGGGGGCGGCGAGCAGGAGGGACGCGAGGAGAGCGCGGAGCATGGGAAGGGCCGGCGGGGTGGGAATCGACACGTTGAATTTAATCGACCGTTAATGTCCGAGCAAGGACTGTTCAGCGACTGACTTCCGAAGTCCGGCTTCGACTTCGGAAGTCGATGCGGCGCAGAAGCCTTCGCGGAGACGGCAACCGCCGCTCCTCCCCTTCGACTTCCGAAGTCGAAGCCGGACTTCGGAAGTCGGGTGTATCTTCCTGATTGCATTTTTGCCCGCGACGCGGTAAATTCTCATCACCACCCGAACCGCCGCCTCCCGCCGCCTGGGGCCTGTCATGACCCGCATGACCCGCGACTTCTCGCTCGTCCTCCTCGGCGCGAGTATCCTCACGGCCGGGTACTTCCTCGCGAAATCCCCGGACATGGAGGCGAAGGCCGACGAGCAGGCCGCGGAGCGCGTCGGCGGCGGCGAACGCGACTCGTCCGGCCGCTACCACTACCGGCCGGGGTTCGTGATGGTCTGGGTCCACAGCCCGGTCTACTCCGGCGGCGCGGGCCGGTCCCCGGCCGTCGGCGGCGTGTCCCGCGGCGGGTTCGGCGGCGGCGCGAAGGCGGCCGGGGCGGGGGGCTGACCCCGTGCGGCGACAACCCCTCGACCCCCGCCCGAACTGGCAGGAGCGGGTCGAAAAGTACGGCCTCCACTTCCACACCCTCCGCGGCGAGCCGTACTGGGACGAGTCCGCCTGTTACACCTTCTCGAAGTACGAGATCGACACCATCGAGCGGGCCACCTACGCCCTGTTCGACATGTGTACCAACCTCGTCCAGTACGTCATCGACCAGAAAATGCTCGGCCTGTTCCTCATCCCGCCGGAGTTCGAGGACCTGGTCGTTCAGAGCTGGGAGGAAGAGTACCCGTCGATCTACGGCCGGTTCGACCTGGCGTTCGACGGCGTCGGCCCGCCGAAGATGCTGGAGTTCAACGCCGACACGCCGACCGGGTTGGTCGAGGCGGCCGTCGCGCAGTGGTTCTGGCTCAAGGACGTGGACGAGCGGGGCGACCAGTTCAACAGCATCCACGAGCGGCTGATCGAGGGGTGGAAGGAGATTCACGAGGTCGATGACACGCCGATCCACTTCGCGGCCATCGCCGGCGAGGTGGAGGACTACATCACCGTCGAGTACCTCCGCGACACGGCGATCCAGGCCGGGTTCAAGACCGAGTACCTGGACATCGAAGCGGTCGGCTGGGACAAGAACCAGCGGACGTTCGTGGACCGGCAGTTCCGGCCGATCCACCGGATGTTCAAGCTCTACCCGTGGGAGTGGCTGATCCGCGACAACTTCGGCCAGAACATCCTGGACGGCAAAACCCGCTGGATGGAGCCGGCGTGGAAGATGATCCTGAGCAGCAAGTCGATCCTGCCGCTGCTGTACCAGTTGAACCCGGACTCGCCGTACCTATTGCCGGCGTGGTTCGACGAGCCGACGGGCGTGGACTACGTGCGGAAGCCGATCCACGCGCGGGAGGGGGCGAACATCCGCGTCGTCCGCGGCGGGCAGACGTTTCTGGAAACGGAAGGCCCGTACCAGGTGACGCGGGACGTGGTGTACCAGCAGTTGTTCCCGCTGCCGAGCTACGAGGGGCGGTTCCCGGTGATCGGCAGCTGGGTCATCAACGGCTGGTCGTGCGGCCTCGGCATCCGCGAGGACGACAGCCTCGTGACGACGAACACGAGCCGGTTCGTCCCGCACCAGATGACGGATTGATGACGCGGCACGGTTTCGGCCCCGGATGGGGCCGCGGACTGTAGCCACGGGTGAAACCCGTGGAACGAACGCGCGGGATTTCTGCCCCGGAGGGGCAGCGGAAACTTATGCCGACCCGCAATCGCGAGGTGGCCAAAACATGGCGTACTTGGCCCTGATCCTTTGGACCACATTTTTCGGACTGTTCGCGGTCAGCAACGCCTTGAAATACCGCCGAGAACGGATGCGAAAGCACCTGATCTTGTGCGTGCTCGAGATCGCGTATGTAGTGGTCTTTGCCTTCGTCTGGTACGAAGAGCAATCTTGGGGTCGATAGCACGGCGGAAGAGGTAAACGGTCCTGAACTTCAAAACGTAGGTCCTCCCATGACCCGCATCACCTGCACCTACGGCGAACTCGACGACGAGACGCAGGAGTACCTCCGCGACGTCCACAAGTACGCCGGCAAGAAGTGCCCCGGCGTGTACGTCGAGGGGAACCCCGCCCCGTGGGGGAAGGTCGCCATCGCGGCCGGGCCGATCGTCGCGCTCGTCGGGTTCATCTGGGCGTTCAACACGAACAAGGACGCCTACGCCGCCGCCATGCTGCTGGCCGGCACGGCCATGCTCGGCGGGTGGCTGACGTGGTTCGGGTTCCGCGAACTCCTCGCGGGCAAGGGGAACAAGGTCTACGGCCGGTTCACGTACTTCGACCCCACCCACGTCTACCAGGTCACCGGCGACGAGATCACGCTGACGGAGGTGGCCGCGTTCAAGAAGGTCGTCGCCAAGCAGGGCGGCGTGCTGTTCAGCCTCGGCAAGGACGACAAGGTGTTCGTCCCGCTAGCCCGCGCCGCAAAGGCGGAACTCGTCGAGCGGTTCTACAACGCGATCCTGGACGTGGAGGAGCACGACGACCCGAAGTGGCAGAAGCTCGACCCGGCCGACCTCGGCGGGGTGGCGAAGCACATCGCCGTCGAGGGCGGGTTCCCGATGTCGGCGCGGTCCGCGGACCTCAAGGTGGACCAAATGCCGCAAGAGCCGCGGCAGGAGTCCGGCGGCGGCGGGCTGCTCCGGCTCATGGTCCCGTTCGCCGGGGCCGCGGCGGCGTTCCTCGTCGGGTTCCTGATCTTCAAGTCCACCCGCGACAACGGGGCGTTCAGCGCGGCGAAGGCCGGCGGCGCGCCGGGCCTCCGCGGCTACCTGATGGACGAGCGAAACAAGTCGAACCGGGACGAGGCGAAGAAGCTGCTCGCGGCGATGTACGACGCCCCGATCGCGAAGGTGACGGCCGCGATGCCGGCCGAGCAGGGGAAGGCCCGCGAGGGGCTGCTGGCGGTGCTGGAGAGCCTGCGGGAGGCGACGCAGCCGGTCCTGTCCATGTCCGTGAAGGAGACGAGCGACTTCGACGGAAAGGAAGCCCGCGAGACGCAGATTCGCACCGAGTTGGCCGACGGGCTGGGCCTGTACGTCGGGCAGGAGCTGATCGCGTTCGTGAAGAACCCGGACGACAAGAAGGCACACGTCGAGATCAACTACACCGTGGCGGCGACCGGCGAGGTGACGTGGAAGCCGGTGTTCCGCGTGTCGCCGGACGGGGAGGCCGTCGAGGGGGCGGAGAACAAGTTCAGCTTCGCCGGCGTCGGGGCGGACGCGACCGCCGTGCCGGGGCTGTTGAAGCAGGAGTTCTTTATGAAGTTGTTCCAGTCGGCCCCGCCGCTCCCGCCCCCGCCGCCGGTGATGGACGAGGGCGATTGGTGAACGGCGTTCCGTGGGGGAAAATGGGGGGGGTGTGATTTTTGGGAAAAAAAAAACCCCCCC
>JAESGS010000417.1_pt1 | contig 34098 bp, 21 predicted proteins | sample 9269761 | NCBI WGS metagenome assembly JAESGS01 (sample SAMN15741799, study PRJNA653493) | algae metagenome | isolation source: Cyanosarcina radialis HA8281-LM2 and co-occurring heterotrophs from damp... | place: USA: Makauwahi cave, Hawaii | collected 2011-01-06 | reverse complement strand
TCCACCCCGTCGCTTCCGCTCTGGGTTCTACTGTTGCGGTTGGGGCGATGTCATTTACGGGTTCGAGACACGTCACGCTTACGCCGTGACGCTCGCCGTTGCCCCTTCAAGTCGCGGAAAACTGGAACTGATCATCTCCCTTCTGTCAATTCGCGCCCCCGCCCATTCTCTTCATTCCCCCAGAAGCTAGCGAAGCAGTGAAGGATGGGCCGACTTTGCGGGTTCTTGCGCGCCGTTTCGGTCGTGCCGATTCTCGGAAACTTGAAAATCGTTGGTGCGCGGGTTGCGAGAACTTAGTCTAAAGTGTGGAAGGATCGCACCCGGAGAACCAACCATGACGTTCAACCTTCGTACCTTCGCCCTGGCCGCCGCGACCGTCGCCGCGACCGCGACGACCTCCCAGGCCGGGTGGGACAACGTGTTCCAACTCACCTGCTGCAACGAGCGGCCGCGGGCCAGCTTCTTCGCCCCGCGGCGGGCCGACCCGTGCCCCGGCCCCTGCCCGCCGGACCCATGCCCGCAGCCGGAACGCCGCGTGGAGTACGTGCAGCGGAGCTACTACCAGCCGGTCACGGAATGGCGGCGGGAGTCGTACCGCGTCCCCGTGCGGGAAACCGTAAAGTCGTACTACTGGGACCCGGTGAAGAGCTACAGCTACACGTCGTACTACGACCCCTGCACGCAGACGTGCCAGGAGATCGCCGTCCCGCGGACGAGCTACGTGCTGAAGGAGCAGTGCAACTCGGTCGAGCGGTTCGTCGAGAAGACGCGGCTCGTGCCGGTGCGGAGCTACCGCGAGGTGACGGAGACGACGCCGGTGGTGACGTACTACTACCCGCCGACCCGCCGCCAGTCGAACTACACCGTCCCGGCCCCGCCGATCGGCGCGCCGCGGATCGACGAGTTCCGCAACACCCCGCCGACGATCACGCCGAGCGGCCCGGAGACGATCAGCCCGACCGACCTGCCGACCGGCGGAACGAACAACTTCCCGCGGCAGATGCCGCCGGCGAACAACCCGTCGTCCACGCGGGCGAAGGCCCCGCTGAACGCGAACACGGCCAGCAAGGCGAGGCTGCGGGGGGAGGTGGTCGAGAAGGACCAGCTCACGCCGAAGGCGGGGTCGAAGCTGGTGTTCGTGAACGCGGCCGACCACGCCGACCGGAAGTACGCGAAGGCGAACGAGTTCGGCGAGTTCGACCTGACGCTGCCGGCCGGCGACTGGTACCTGTACGTGGACCGCGGCGACGGCAACGCCGTGCGGTACAAGAAGCTGACGGTCGCGGCGAACGACACCCGCGAGTTCCGGCTGGTGAGCCGATAAGTGGGAAGTGATCCGTATATAGCCGCCGGCTTGCCGGCGGTTTTTTTGTTTTCCCAAACCCGCCGGCAAGCCGGCGGCTATATGAAATCACCCGAACGCCTCGCACAGCCGCAGGTGCGTCGGGATGTCCAGTGACTCGGCCCGCCCGCTCCCGTCGATGCCGAGTTCCGCCAACTTCGCGTCCACCACGCTCTTCTCGATCCGCCCGGTCGGGAAGCCGGCCAGCGCCTGCCGCAGGTTCTTCCGCCGGTGGACGTACAGCGCCCGGAGGAAGTTGCGGAACTTCACCACGTCGCCCACCTGCTTCCGCTTCTCCGCGTTTGGCTTGATGAGCACGATGGCCGAATCCACCTTCGGCTGCGGGAAGAAGTTCGTCGGCCCGACCTTCCGCACCGTCTCCACGTCCGCGATCCCCTGCACCAGGACGCTCAGCGCGTTGTAGTCCTTCGTGTTGACGCTCGCCCGCAGCCGCTCGGCGATCTCCCACTGCACCATCACGACCATCCGCTCGATGTCGTCGCGGCCGACGAGCAGGTTCGAGATCAGCGGCGTGGCGATGACGTAGGGCAGGTTCGCGACCAGCTTCTTCGTCCCCGGCACGGCCTCCCACGCGGCGATCATGTCCGGGTTCAGCACGCTCTTCTTCTCCAAACAGTCGCCGTGGAAGAACGTGACGTTCGCCCGCTCACCAACGACCTCCCGCGCGACCGGCGCGAGCGACGAGTCGATCTCGACGGTGACGACGTGCCCGGCGTGCGCCGCCAGCTTCGCCGTCAACGATCCGGTCCCCGTGCCGACTTCCAGCACGTTGTCGGTCGCCGTCAACTCACCCGCACGGACGATGAGGTCGAGGAGGTTGATGTCGATGAGGAAGTTCTGGCCGAGCTTGCTCTTCGCGTGCAGCCCGTGGGCGGAAAACAGGCGGCGGAGGTACGAGAGCGTTTGTCGCGGCGACGGCACGTTCGGCGATGGTTCGGCGTTCATCGGGCAATTGTAGCGGTTTTCCACCCGGCCGCTTCCTCGCCGTCGAGCCGCAGCGTCAGGCACTTCGCACTCCCGCCCGCCTTCAGGAACTCGTCGAGTTCCACTTCGACGGGCTGGTAGCCGTGCGAAGCGAGCGACTCGCCAAGCCGCGGGCAGCGGCTGTTGTGAACGACCGTCTTCCCGACGACGACGGCGTTGCACCCGAAGCGGTGCGCCTCCGGTTCCTCCACCGGAATCAGTTTCGGGACGTGCGAGTCCAGCACCCGGCGGCCGTAGCTGTCGAACGCGTCGGGGAAGTAGATCGCCTCCGTCGGCGAGAGCGGGCAGAAGCAGGTGTCGAGGTGGTAGAACCGCGGGTTGACGAGTTCGAGCGGCAGCACGCGGACGCCGAGCCGCTGGCCGACCCACTGGTGCGCGGCCGCGTCCGACCGCTGGCGGTAGCCGGCGAACAGGATGTCGCCGCAGAACAGCGCGTCGCCCGCGCCCTCGTGGTACATGCCGTCGGGCAATCGCTCCACCTGGAATCCGTTCCCGGCGAACCACGCGTCGAAGACGGGCGACTCCTTGGCGCGAACGTCGTGGCGGAACGAGCTGCTGAGGAACAGGTCGCGGAACACGAGGCCGGCGTTCGCGGTGAACACGAGGTCCGGCAGCCCGGCCTGTGGCGCGAGGAGTTCGACCGTCACACCGAGGCCGACGAGCGTGTCGCGGAGGCGGGTCCACTGCTGGAACGCGAGCTGCCGGACCGCGCCGAGGGAGCGGTTCATCCACGGGTTGATCTCGTACTCGATCCCGTAGTGGTCCGGCGGGCACATCAAAATACGCGCCATGAAATCCCCACAAGACCAGAAAGCCCACGCACGAACGTGCGTGGGCAGTCGCCCCCTTACTTCCCGAACGCCTCCTTCAGCGTCTTCTGCATCGCCTCCCACGACTTCTTGTCCGCCTCGGCGTTGTACTCCAGCCCCTTCACGTTCTTCTCGTCGATCCCCTTGACCGTGAAGCTGTGCTTCGCGCCGGGGTAACTCTCGAACGTGTACGGGGCCTTCGCCTCGTCCAGCGCGGCCTTGAACTTCGCGATCACCTCGTCCTTGATGAACGCATCGTCCGCCCCGTGGCAGACCAGCACCTTCGCCTTGATCTTCTTCGCGTCCTCGGCCGTCGGCGTCGGCAGCGCTCCGTGGAAACTGATCGCCGCCTTCACGTCCCCGTGGCCGCTGAGCGCGACCTGCAGCGCCGTCGAGCCGCCGAAGCAGTAGCCCATGATCGCGATGTTCTTCGCATCGACTTGCTCCTGCTTCTGCAGCGTCGCGATGGCCGCGTTCGCCCGGCCCCGCCACACGTCGATGTTCTTGCGGACCGTGCCGGCCATCTCGCCGGCCTTCATCGGGTGCTCGGTCACCATGCCGTCGCCGTACATGTCGGCGCACAGCGCGACGTACCCGAGGCCGGCGAGCATCTTCGCCCGGTTCTTCGCGTCCTCGTTCAGCCCCCACCACTCGTGGACGACGACCACGCCCGGCCGCTTCCCCTGGGCCGCGTCGTCGTAGGCGAGCATCCCCTTGAGCGTCACCCCGTCGAACGTGTAGTCGATCGCCTTCGTCTTCACCTCGGCCGCGGAAAAGTTGGCGAGCAGCAACAAACAGCCTAGCGAGAGAATCCGGTTCATGCGCGTCTCCAGTTGTGGCAGGGCGGGCGGGGAAATTGTATCGTGTAGGCCACCACCACGGCGAACGGCACGGCGTGAGCGTGCCGGTGGATCGCCGAACACCGGCACGCTCACGCCGTGCCGTTCGCCCCGGAGACATCCGCCATGCGTTCGTGTCTGCTGCTCCTTCTGGTGTTCGCGAATCACACCCTCGCGCAAGAGCCGCCGCGGACGCACGCCGTCACCGTGGACGACTACTTCACGCTCGGGGCGGTCACGCAGATCGCCGTGTCGCCGGACGGGAGGCACGTCGCGTTCACCGAGAGTCGGTGGGACAAGGCCGACGACCTCCGCAAGGCCGACTTGTGGGTGATCTCGACGGACCGCAAGTCCGCGGCCCGGCGGCTGACGTTCGACCGCGCGAACGACCGGAACGTGAAGTGGGCGGCCGACGGCAAGACGCTCTACTTCCTCGGCAACCGCAAGCGGGAGGCCGAGAAGAAGCCGCCGTTCGACGGCACGGCCCAGGTCTGGCGAATCAATATCGACGGCGGCGACCTGTCGGCCGTGACGCGGATCGACGGCGGCGTTACCGGGTACGACCTCGCCGACGGCGGCAACGTGCTGTTCTACGCGGTCGAGAAGACGCACCACGACGAGGACGACTTCGCGAAGCTTCGGGCGAAGTACAAGGCCGACTACGGCCACGGCGTCCGCAAGGTGTCCGAGGTCCACAAGCTCGACACGCGGACGTGGCGGGCGGAGAAGGTCGTGGACGAGACGCGGTACGTCCGCGAGTTCGTGGCCACGAAGGACGGCACGAAGCTGGCGATGGTGACGGCGTTCGACGACACGGTCGTCAAGAGCGAGGGCGAGAGCCGCGTGGACATCTGGGAGGCGGGCAAGGTCACGACGCCGCCGACGGACGTTTACCGGGCGAAGGCCGCGTCGCCGCACGCGTGGCTCGAAGACCTGGCGTGGTCGCCGGACGGCAAGCGGTTCGCGTTCTGCGCCATCTTCGACGCGTACCCGGCGGAGGTCGTCATCGGCACGAAGTCGTCCGAAGGCTGGGACGTGTCGCTCGCCCCGCGGGACGGCAAGTGGGAACTCGTCGGCTACGGCCGCGCCATCGGCCCGCCGGTGTTGTGGCTGAGCGGCGACGAGTTCCTCGTTCAGACGGAGAAGGCCGGCCGCGTGCTGCCGTTCAAGATGAAGGTCGGGCAGGCCGAGGGGGTTGCGATCTCGCGGGACGACCCGATGCTGGCGTTCGAGCCGTTGCCGAAGCGGGAGGGGGTCTATGTGGGCATCCGCGGCAGCGTCGGCATGCCGACGATCACGGTCTTCGGCGACCTACTCGCGCCGCTGTACGACCCGAACCCGCACACGTCGGCCTGGAAGCTGCCGACGATCCAGCACGTCACCTGGAAGGCCGCGGACGGCGCGGAGGTCGGCGGCGTGCTGGAGCTGCCGCCCGGCTACAAGAAGGGGCACAAGCTGCCGCTGGTCGTCGGCATCCACGGCGGGCCGACGACGAGCACGAAGGCGGACCTGAACTTCGACCCGCACAACGGCCGGCTGTACTTCGCGGTCAACGGGTACGCGGTCCTGTTCCCGAACTACCGCGGCAGCACCGGGTACGGGGACAAGTTCGTCACCGACCTCGTCGGCCGCGAGAACGACGTGGAGGTCAACGACATCATCGCCGGGGTACAGCACCTTGTGAAGGAAGGCATCGCGGACGGCGACCGCGTCGGCGTCATGGGGTGGAGCAACGGCGGCTACCTGACGAACTGCCTCATCACGCGGAAGGACCTGCCGTTCAAGCTGCGGGCGGCGAGCAGCGGAGCCGGGATCGTGGACACGGTCGCCGAGTGGGGGTTCAACGACGAACCGGCCTACCCGAAGGTGTTCAAGAAGGGCCACCCGTGGGAGTCGCCGGAGTTGTACAAGAAGTCGTCGCCGACCTACGACCTGGGGAACGTGACGACGCCCACGCTGATCCACGTCGGCGGGAACGACGTGCGGTGTCCGCCGGGCCACAGCCGGATGCTGTACCGGGCGCTGAAGGAGTACAAGAATGTGCCGACGGAACTGGTCGAGTACCCCGGCGAGCCGCACGGCCTGACGAAGATGACGCACCGCCGGGCGAAGATGGAGTGGGACCTGGCGTGGTTCGCGAAGTACCTGAAGGGCGGGAAGTGAGGGCTGGTAGGCCCACGGACGTTCGTCCGTGGGCTTTCGCCCATGACTACTCCACCGCCAGCCGCTCTACCTTCCACTGGCCCTGCTCCGGGGCGAGCGTCACCTTGACCGCGCCCGGCCCCTTCGCCGGCTTGAACGTGCAGACGGCCAACGTCAGCCCGTTCGCTTGCGTCTTCTGGCAGCCGTCGAACGCGGCCGGGCCCTTCAGCGCCGGCTTCGCCTTCACGAACGCCCGGAACGTGTCTTTCCCCTGAATCGACTTGAACTCGGCCGTCGTTGCCGCCCACGCCGCGTCCGGCTTCCCGGCCCGTACTTCATCGAGAAACGCCTCCGCGATCTTGCGGGCCGCGTCGTCCTCCAGCCGCGGCGGGCCGCCGGACAGCGCGAACCACGCCCCGACGCCGGCGGCGAGGAGCAGAATCACCGCCCCGGCCGGGAGCAGCCACCGGGGGCGGGCGGGGGCGTCAGTAGTCACCGATCGTCTCCCCGCCGGTCCGCGTGCCGAGCGCCCGCCACGTCGCCACGTCGATGGTCGGCCGCACCGCCCGGACCGACCCGTCCATCAGCAGCACGTTCACGACCCCGGCCGCGTGGTAGCTGCGGGCCGTGATCGCCGCGTACGTCGGCACGGTGATCGACTCGCCGTCCCGCATGGACGTGAAGTCGATGTCGTACTCGACGCCGCCGGTGCTGTACGGCACGCGGGTGTTCGGCGGAAACGTCGTGGTGAACCCGGTCTCGTGAACGTCGCCCTCGACCCACTCGGTGTGCCCGTTCTGGTCGAACGTGCCGCCGAAGTACGCGGCCAGGGCGGCCGGCGTCGCCGGCGGGGGCACGTTCGCCGCGGCCGGGTTCGACGAGTCCCACAGGTTCGGGTGGAACGCCTTGACCTCGGCGGCGGCCAGCGTGTTGCTCAGCCCGTCCCCGATGTCCGCGGCCCGCGCCTTGAGGTTCGGGGCGAACGCCCCGTCCCCCTGCCGGCCGTTCACCGGGTCGAACACGAACCACGTCCCCTCGTTGAAGCAGTAGTTGAGCGGGTAGTACGTGATCGTCGCCGTCGGCCGGTTGCGGTCGTTGACCTCGCTCGGGCAGAGGTACGTCGGGATGCGGAGTTCCGCCACGTCCGGCCGGGACAGGAAGTTGTTCGGGGCGGTGGCGAAGTCGATGAGCTTCGCGACGTTGTCCTGCTCCAGGTACGGCAGCAGCCGGGCGTGGGCCGACCACGGCTGCGAGAGCTGGCCCTTCGGCAGTTCCGCGGCCGGCGGGAAGTGCTGCACGGCCGACAGGTGGTTGTGCAGCGCGACGCCGAGTTGCTTCAGGTTGTTCGTGCATTTCGTCCGGGCGGCCGCCTCGCGGACCTTTTGCACGGCGGGCAGCAGCAGGCCAATCAGGATGGCGATGATGGCGATGACGACCAGCAGCTCGATCAGCGTGAACCCGCGGCGGGTGGGCAGAGACATAATCGAGTCCTCGAATGTGGCGAACGGCACGGCGTAAGCGTGCCGGTGTCCGCGCCCAGGCGCAATACCGGCACGCTTACGCCGTGCCGTTCGCCTTAGGCCAGCAGCGCCTTAATCACATTTGCCTTCTCCACGCCGGTCAGCCGCTGGTCGAGGCCCTGGTAGCGGTAGCTGAACTTCTCGTGGTCCAGCCCCAGCAGGTGCAGCACGGTCGCGTGCCAGTCGCGGAGGTGGCACGGGTCCTTCACGATGTTGTAGCTGAAGTCGTCCGTCTCGCCGTACACCGTGCCGCCCTTGATGCCGCCGCCGGCCATCCAGATCGTGAAGCACCGCGGGTGGTGGTCCCGGCCGTAGTTCGTCTTCGACAGCCCGCCCTGGCTGTAGATCGTCCGCCCGAACTCGCCGCCCCAAATCACGAGCGTGCTGTCCAGCATCCCCCGCTGCTTCAGGTCCTGGATCAGGGCGTGGCACGGCTGGTCCACGTCCTTCGCCTGGAACTGCATCCGCCCGGTCAGGTTGCCGTGGTGGTCCCAGTTGTTGTGGTACACCTGCACGAACCGCACGCCCTTCTCGACCAGCTTCCGGGCCATGAGCGCCGTGTTCGCGAAACTGCCGGGCTTCTTCACGTCCGGGCCGTACATCTCCAGCGTCTTCGCCGTCTCCTTGTTCAGGTCGGTCAGCTCCGGCACGCTCGACTGCATCCGGAACGCCATCTCGTACTGCGAAATCCGCGTCTGCGTCTCCGGGTCGTTGATCTTCTCGTGGTTCAGTTCGTTGAGCTTCTTGAGGCCGTCGAGCGTCTTGCGGCGGATTTCGGGCGAGACGCCGGGCGGGTTGTTGATGAACAGGATCGGGTCGCCCTTCGCGCGGAACGAGACGCCGGCGTGCTCGCCGGACAGGTAGCCGCTCTGCCAGAGGCGGGCGGAGATGGCCTGCACCTGGTCCTGGTTCGTCGGCGTCGCGACCATGACCACGAACGTCGGCAGGTTCTGGTTCAGGCTGCCGAGGCCGTAGCTCATCCACGCCCCGAGGCACGGCCGGCCGGTGACCTGGTTGCCGGTCTGGATGTACGTGATGGCCGGCTCGTGGTTGATCGCCTCCGTGTGCATCGACTTGATGAAGCACAGGTCGTCGGCCATCTTCGGCAGGTACTTCCAGACCTCACTCATCCACGCCCGGCCCTGGCCGTACTGCGCGAACTTGTAAACGGACGGCGCGATCGGGAACCGCGCCTGGCCGCTGGTCATGGTCGTGAGCCGCTGGCCGTTGCGGACGGACTCGGGCAGGTCCTTGTCGTAGAACTCCTGCATCTTCGGCTTGTAGTCGAACAGGTCCATCTGGGCCGGGCCGCCGACCATGTGCAGGTAGATGACGTTCTTGCACTTCGCCGGGAAGTGCGTCTCGGCGAGGGCGGCCCCGATGCCGGTCTTCGTGCCGCCGGGCTTGGCCGGGGCCGCGGCCCGCGCGCCGAGGGTGGCGAGGGCGGCGGTGCCGAGGCCGAACCCGGCGGACCGGAAGAACTGCCGGCGGGTCTCGTGGCGGACGTACTCGTGGAACAGCGACTCGTTCGCGAGGGCCTGGTCGAGCGGGTGCATGGTCAGTCCTTCTTGTCGGGCGTGTGGTGGAAGCCGATCCGCCGGTTCGGGTCCGGCGGGGGCGGGGGTTGCAGCATTTTGTGGAGGACTTGCGAGATCACCTTGATTTGGTCGTCGTGGAGCTTGACCGTCTCCGCGAGTTGTTGCAGTTGGGTGGCGAACTCGCCCGGCGTCGCGAGCAACCGACGGAGGCGAACGAACTCGCGGACGATTTCGATGTTGACGCGAACGGCCGTCCTGGACCGTAGGACGCTGGAAAGCATCGCGACGCCGTGTTCGGTGAACACGCGCGGCAGTTTTCGACGACCGCCGTGGCGTAAACTTGAAGTCGCAAATTGCGACTTCAAGTTTACAAACTCTTCCTGCGTAAGCTGATAGGCGAAGTCTTCAGGGAAACGTTCGAGGTTCCTCTCGACCTGCTCATTTAACCGCTTTGTCGGCACACCGTAAAGTTTAGCCAAGTCTTCGTCGAGCATAACTCGTTGTGAGCGAACGACATAGATCATAGCCGAGATCGTCTCGGAAGCTGCCAGAGAATCGACAGGCTTCTTGGGCATGATGCACCTGGACAATAACTTGAAGTCACATTTTATGACTTCAAGATTGTAAGTCATTACTGGTAAACAACTTGCAAACTTGATATCGCAAATTGCGATATCAAACCGACTCACTTGTTCAGCACCTCGTCGAGGTTCAGCACCTCGTTCGCCAGCATCGTCCAGGCGGCCAACTCCGCCGGCGGCAGCTTCGCGTCGGCCTTGCTCTCGCCGAACACAATCAGCTTCTTCGCCTCTTCCGGCTTCGCCGCGAACTCCTTCTTCAACTCCGCGATCGACTCCGTCACCACCGGCAGTTCCTTCTCGGTGAAGGACCGCGAGAGCAGCCGCTTCGCGATGAAGTCGATCCGCTCGGCGTCCGTCGCGCCGGCCTTCATCGCGTTCTCGGCCAGCACGCGGGCGGCCTCCACGAACTGCACGTCGTTGAGCGTCAAGAGCGCCTGCAGCGGCGTGTTGGTGCGTTCCCGCTTCACCACGCAGTACTCGCGGTTCGGGGCGTTCAGCACCTCCATCGACGCCGGCGGGGCGGCCCGCTTCCAGAACGTGTACAGGCTGCGGCGGTACAGGCTCTCGCCGGTGTCCCGCTTGTAGTCGCGGGTGTTGCTGCCGATCATCGCGACCGCCTCCCACACGCCGTCCGGCTGGTACGGCTTCACGCTCTTGCCGCCGAGCTTCCGCACCAGCAGCCCGCTCGCGGCGAGGGCGTAGTCCCGGACCATCTCGGCGTCCATACGGAACCGCGGGCCGCGGCTGAACCACTTGTTCGCCGGGTCCTTCTCCAGCTTCTCCGGCGTCGCGGCCGCGGACTGGCGGTACGTCGCGGACATGACCAGCATCTTGAAGAACCGCTTCACGTCCCAGTCGGACTGGAAGTTGAGCGCCAGCCAGTCCAGCAGTTCCGGGTGCGACGGCAACTCGCCGGTGATGCCGAAGTCCCCGGCCGTGCGGACGAGGCCCTGGCCGAAGAGTTCCTGCCAGAACCGGTTGACCGTCACGCGGCCGGTCAGCGGGTGGTCCGGCAGCAGCAGCCACTTCGCGAACCCGAGCCGGTTCTTCGGGAAGTCGGTCGGGAACGGCGGCAGCACCTTCGGCGTCGCCGGGCCGACCTTGTCCTTCCGCCGGTCGTACTCGCCGCGGACGAGGGTGAACGCTTCCGCCATGCCGGGCTTCTCGTTCCAGACGTGGGCGATCGTCCCGCGGGAGCGGATAGAAACTTCCTCTTGTTGCAGCTTCGCCACCTCCTTTTCCGCGTCCTGGAACGGCTTGTCGCTGGTGACGAGCCACCAGTCGTACACCTCGTTGACCTCCTGCGGCGTCCGCTTGTCGGCCGGCTTCGCCAGCAGGTCCGCGAGGCTCGTCCCCTTCGCCAGTTGACTCACCTCCACGTTCGTGACCGCCCGCGCGAAGATGCGGAGGTCGTGGACGCTGACCCCGGCGACGCGCGCGTCCGTGTGCCGCTGGCCGATCTTCAGCGGGACCGGCGTGCGGGTCGTGCTCTTGAGCGTGTCCGCTTCCACGTCCACCGGTTGCAGCACGCCGTCGATGTAGACCTTGATCCCGCTCGCCTTCGCGGACCCGTCGTAGGTGATGAACACGAACTGGTCCGTGTTCACCTTCAGCGGCGTCTTCGCCACCACCTTCACCGCGTCCTCGCTCCACGTGTTGATGACGTGCATCCCGACGCGGTCGGCCTGCACCCACACGTCCCACCCGCGGTGGCCGTTCGCCGGGTCCATCTTCGCGACGATCGCGCCGGTCGTGTTCCGCTTCGACAGCCGCACCCACGCCCCGACCGAGAACGGCTGGTTCGTGTCGAAGTCGCCCACGTCCTTCAGTTCGATGGCCGGGCCGCTCTGCAGGATCGTCAGCCCCTTCACGCCCTTCTTGCCGTTGCCCCAGACGTACCCGGCCGGGTCGAACGTCACGCTCTGTTCCTTGCCGTCGAGGGTGTACTTCACCGCCTTGTCCTTGCCCTCGTTGAACTTCGCGTGCAGGACCAGCTTCTCGGTCGAAACCTTCCCGCTCACCTCCTCCGGCTTGACGGCCGCCAGCCACTTGTCGAAGTCACCGCGGGCCGCCTTCTTCCGGGCATCGAGCTTCGCCTTCGCGGCCGCGATCTCCTTCGCGACCGCCTCGAACCGGGCGCGGTCTTCGACCTTCGGCACGCTCATGATCGGCGGCGTGTCCGGGATGTTGCCGTCCATCGCGGCCTGCGTCGTGTTGTTGAAGAACGCGGCCATGCTGTAGAAGTCTTTTTGCGTGATCGGGTCGAACTTGTGGTCGTGGCAGACGGCGCACCCGGCCGTCAGGCCCATGAACACCTGGTTGGCCGTCTCCGTCCGGTCGCGGTTGTACAGCACGAGGTACTCTTCCGCGATCGCGCCGCCCTCATTCGTCGTGATGTTGTTGCGGTTGAACCCGGTCGCCACCTTCTGGTCGATGGTCGCGTTCGGCAGCAGGTCGCCGGCCAGTTGGTCGATGGTGAACTGGTCGAACTTCTGGTTCCGGTTGAACGCGTTGATGACCCAGTCGCGGTAGCTCCACATCTCGCGGTAGTTGTCGAAGTGGATGCCGTGCGTGTCGGCGAACCGGGCGGCGTCCAGCCAGTACCGGCCGCGGTGCTCGCCCCAGTGCGGGGACCGCAGGAACTTGTCCACGAGCTTCTCGTAGGCGTTCGGCGCGTTGTCCTTCACGAACTCGTCCACGTCCGCCGGGTCGGGCGGCAGCCCGGTCAGGTCGAGCGACAGCCGCCGGGCGAGCGTCCGCTTGTCGGCCTCGGGGGCCATCGTCAGCCCGCGCTTCTCCAACTCCGCAATCACGAAGTTATCAACCGGATTTCTGACCTCTGACCTCTGACCTCCGACCTCTGGGATCGTCGGTTGCTTCGGCGTGATGAACGACCAGTGCGGCTGGTACTGCGCCCCTTGCTTGATCCACTTCTTGAGAATCTCGATCTGCTCCGGCTTCACGACTTTGTGCGACGCGAGCGGCGGCATCTTCCCCTTGTCGGTGTCGGGGAGGAGCATCCGCTGGATGAGCTTGCTGTCGTCCGGCTTCCCTTCTTCAAAGGCTTCGCGCTCGAGCGCGTCCTCGCGGAGGTCGAGCCGCAGCCGGCCCTTCCGGGCGGCGCTGTCCGGGCCGTGGCACGCGAAGCAGTTCTCGGAGATGATCGGCCGGATGTCGCGGTTGTATTCCAGCTTCTTCTCGTCGGCGGCCAGCGGCCCGGCCAACACGAGGAAGCCGGCCAGCGTCGCGACGGTTCGGGGGGAGAGCATCATCGGCGTCCCTTCTTCGGGGTGGGGGCTTTCGGTTCCTGCGGGCCGAACACGGCCCCGATCCAGTAGTTCTCGCCGGACGTAATGTGCGCGGCCATCGCGTCGGCGGCCGCGGCCGCATTTTCCGTCCGCAGGTGGTCCAACAGCAGCAGGTGCTCGACCGCTTCCGCGCCGAGCCGGGCGAACTCGTTCCGCGACGCGACGGCGACCCACGAGGCGTCGCGGTACGCCCGGAACAGCAACTTCAGCCGTTCGATCTCGCGGGCGAGCAGCCGGTTGCCGCACGCGGCGGCGATGGCGTCGTGTAGCACGCTATCGAGTGCCTTCGCTTTCTTCACGAGCGGCGGGCCGGGATGCCGGTCGATTTCCAGTTTCAACTCGCGAACGTCCGCGGCGAAGTCGGCCCACACGGTCGGCGACACGCGGCCGCAGGCGGTGCGGACGGCCTCGCACTCCATGACGCGGCGGACCTGGCAAACTTCCCGCACGTCCTGCTCGGTCATCCGGCGGACGACGGCCCCGCGGTTCGGCAGCAAGTCGATGACGCCGATCCCGGCGAGCGTGATGAGCGCCTCGCGGATCGGCGTCTGGCTGACGGCGTACCGGTCGGCCAGCTCCTGGCCGATCAGGTGCTGGCCGGCGGCGAGCGTGCCGGCGAACACGTCGGCGAGCATCGCCCGGACGAGGGCCTCGCGGCGGAGGCCGTGGTCGAATTTCGCGGAGCCGTTGCGGGGGTGCGTGGCGGACACGGGTTCGCGCGGTGGGGTGGGTACTGTGAAAGTTAACCGACGCTGTCGGGGGCGGCAAGACATTTTATACAATCGGGTCAGATAGCGGTGGGTTTGCCCACCGTGCGGTTTCGAGTCTTCGAGAAACCGCGTGGGCGTTCCTCCCGCGGTCGCGTATTACCCACTGCAGACAGTTCCCCCCTGGGCGGCAGCGCGTGCGGCCGTCGAAGACTCGGCCGCACGGTGGGCAAGCCCACCGCTATATGAGGTTCCCATGCCCCTCCCCAGCCGCCGTCAGGCCCTCGCGTCGGCCGCAGTCGTCGGCGCGGCGTCGCTCGCGACCGCCGCCGTCAAGAACGGCCGCGTCAAGCAGTCCGTTTGCTCGTGGTGTTTCACCGCCCGCGGCGAGAAGTGGTCGCTCGATAAAGTTTGCGAGGTCACCAAGTCCCTCGGCGCGCCGTCGGTCGAACTCCTCGACGCGAAGAATTTCCCCACGCTCAAGAAACACGGCCTCGTGTGCGCCATCACGTCGAACGGCATGGGCTTCCCCCGCGGGTTCAACAACCTCGCGCATCGCGACGAACTCGTCGCGAAGACGAAGGCCGCCATCGACGCGACGGCCGAGGCCAAGTTCCCGAACGTCATCGGGTTCGTCGGCATGAAGTGGAACAAGCCGGACGACCCGAAGTCCGGCGAAATCTCCCGCGACGCTGCGTTCAAGAATTGCGTGGACGGGCTGAAGCTCGTCGCCGGGCACGCGGAGAAGGCCGGCGTCACGATCTGCGTCGAGCACCTGAACAGCCGCGACGGGTCCGACCCGATGACCGGCCACCCCGGCTACCAGGGCGACGACCTCGACTGGGTCGTCAGCATCCTGAAGAAGGTCGGGTCGCCGCGGGTGAAGCTGCTGTTCGACATCTACCACGTCCAGATCATGCACGGCGACCTGATCCGGCGGATCGACGAGTGCAAGGAGTACATCGGCCACGTCCACACGGCCGGCAACCCCGGCCGCGGCGAGCTGGACGACCTGCAGGAGATCAACTACCCGGCGGTGATGAAGAAACTCGTCGCCGTGAAGTACGACGGGTACGTCGGGCAGGAGTTCATCCCGACGCGGAACCCGTTGGAGGGACTCAAGCAGGCGGTGACGGTTTGCGATGTTTGATTTCATATAGCCGCCGGCTTGCCGGCGGGGTTTTGGGGGTGCAAAACCCCGCCGGCAAGCCGGCAGCTATATAAATACTTTCGCCATTTTCTCCAGAACCCGGAGTAAACCCCGATGCGATCCTCTCTCCTGGCGTTGCTCATCGTCGCCAGCCCGCTCGCGGCTGCCGATTGGAAGCCCGCGCCGACGCCGCTCATGACGCGGTGGGGCAAGCAGGTCACTGCCGACAAGACGCCGTGGGCCGAGTACCCGCGGCCGCAACTCGTCCGCAAGGACTGGCAAAACCTCAACGGCCTGTGGGACTACGCCATCACGAACAAGGGCGACCCGCGACCGACGAAGTGGGACGGCAAAATCCTCGTGCCGTTCTGTGCCGAGTCGGCCCTCGGCGGCGTCGGCAAGCACCCGACGGAGAAGCAGGAACTCTGGTACCACCGGGCCATCGACGCCGCGGCGTGGGCCGGCAAGCGCGTCCTGCTGCACTTCGGGGCGGTCGATTGGGAGACGACCGCTTACGTCAACGGCAAGGAGGTCGGCACGCACAAGGGCGGGTTCGACCCGTTTAGCTTCGACATCACCGACGCGCTCAAGGGCGGCAAGGGCGAACTCGTGCTGAAGGTGTGGGACCCGACCGACAAGGGCAGCCAACCGCTCGGCAAGCAGCTCTCCAACCCGCACGGCATCTGGTACACGCCGGTCACCGGCATCTGGCAGACGGTCTGGATGGAACCCGTCGCCGACGGCAGCTTCGCCCGGATCAACGTCACCGCCGACATCGACGACCGCAGCGTCGCGTTCGCCCCGGAGTTCAACGGGACCCGCCGCAAGGACGACACGATCAAGGTGCGGGTCGCGGCCGGCGACAAAGGGCTGTTCACCAGCGAGGGAGCGAACGACTACACGAAGGCCCACTTCGACATGAAGGAGTTCACGCCGTGGACGCCGGACACGCCGCAGTTGTACACGGCCACGTTCACCCTCGTCCGCGGCGGGGCCGTCGTCGATGAGGTCAGCACGTACTTCGCCATGCGGAAGGTGTCGTTCGGCCCGGACACGGACGGCCACCTGCGGCTGCTCTTGAACAACAAGCCGCTGTTCCACATCGGGCCGCTCGACCAGGGGTGGTGGCCGGACGGCCTGCTCACACCGCCGTCGGAAGAGGCCATGCGGTACGACCTGGAAGTGCTGAAGAAGCTCGGCCTGAACATGGTCCGCAAGCACATCAAGATCGAGCCGGCCCGGTACTACTACGACTGCGACCGGATGGGCCTGCTCGTCTGGCAGGACATGCCGAGCGCCATCAACCGGACGAAGAAGCACTTCGTCCGGCCCGGCGCGCCGGAGGACGCGAACGACCAGTTCACGGACGCGGAGAAGAAGCAATTCCGGCACGAACTCAAGGCGATGATCGACCACCTGAAGTTCTTCCCGAGCATCTACTGCTGGGTCCCGTTCAACGAGGGCTGGGGCCAGCACGACACGAACGACATCCTGAAGTGGACGAAGGAGTACGACCCGACGCGGCTGGTGAACGGCCCGTCCGGGTGGGAGGACCGCGGGTACGGGGACATGAAGGACGCCCACATCTACCCCGGCCCCGGCATGTTCCCGACGATGAAGGACCGCGTCTCCGTCCTCGGCGAGTTCGGCGGCCTCGGGCTGCCGGTCAAGGACCACCTCTGGAAGGACCAGGGGAACTGGGGCTACCGCACCTACAAGACGACGGACGAACTCCGCACGAACTACCAGTCGCTGATGCGCCGCCTCCACCCGCTCATCGGCAAGGGGCTGGCCGCGGCCGTCTACACGCAGACGACGGACGTGGAGATCGAGGTCAACGGGTACATGACCTACGACCGCGAGGTCCTCAAGGTGGACGCGGGCGAGACGGCGAAGTGGCACAAGGCCCTCTTCGGCCCGCCGCCGGTGGTGAAAGAGTTGGTGCCCACGAGCGAGGCGGCGGCCCAGGAGTGGAAATACACGCTGACGAACCCCGGCGAGAACTGGGCGAAGCCGGACGCCGCCGGCGGCGAGTGGAAGGCCGGGAAGGGCGGGTTCGGCACGAAGATGACGCCCGGCTCGATTATCGGCACGGAATGGAACACGAAGGACATCTGGCTGCGGCGGAACTTCGAGCTGAAGCAGCTGCCGACGGGCGAGCCGTTCCTGCGGTTCCACTGCGACGAGGACGGCGAGGTCCACGTCAACGGCGTGCTGGCGGCGACGCTGCCCGGCTACACGACCGGGTACGCCGACGTGCCGATGCTGCCGGCCGCGGCGAAGGCGCTGAAGGTCGGGACGAACACGCTCGCGGTCAAGGCGAAGAACGCCGCCGGCGGGCAGTACATCGACGTGGGGCTGGTCGAGTTGATCGCGAAGTGAACGACGCAATCGGCGAACGGGTCGGCCTTCCGGGTGGAGGGCCGGCCGCGCTCGCCGGGCGGAGCGTTTTTTCGATCCCGACCGCGGGTCAGGCCGTCCTGATGGTGTTGCTCAGGCCGTCGAGTAGGCCGGGGCCGATCGGCAGCGGGTTCACGACCACCGGCGTCGGGGCCGGCGGCGGCGGCGGCGGGGGCAGCGGGACGCCGACCGTGGTCGAACCGTCCAGGCACGTCCGGTCTTCGAGCGGGGTGACGTAGAGTTGTAGGGCGTTGGGCATCGAATAACCTCAGAGTCCAATTCTGTCTGCGACGAGCTAAGGGGCGAGGGTCGAGTACATAGTCACCGCAGGAGCAATCGTTACAACCCTCGCACACTCCCTACCACGCGATTCCGCCGCGGGTCGGGCCGGCCGCGGGTAAAAGCATCGGATTTCCCGATTATGGCCGGGCGCGATGCAACGGAAGGCTAACACCCTGTGAACCCCGAAAACTCCCGCCAACAACCCGCCCGCGATGTTATCGCGTTCTTAGCGAAGCCCGAATAGTAACGCCCGGTCGGTCGTAATAGGAAACAACGGATCGAATCTCACCCCTTCCTCACAAGTTGCCCCGTTCCGCGGCGTCTCTTTGGGCTAGATTTGGCGCGGTCCACTTGCCCCGCCGAGAGGTATCCCGGTGTCGTCGCCCACGTCGGCCGGTCAGTCGTCTAACGACTGCCCGACCTCCCGCATCGTCCCGCCCCCGGACACCCGGTCCGTCGCGTCGGCCGAGGGGGATGCGCCCACCGCGAACTTCAACAAGCGGCCGCGGCTCACCTCCCAGGTCGTCGTCCCGCCGCCGCGGGACACGGCCGTGCCGCCCGACGGCCCGCTCGACACGGCCCCCCAGCCGAAGGTGGCGGCCGAGGCGGCGAAGGTCGCCGAGGCGTTCCTCGCCATGCCGCGGCCGGGAGAAACGGCCTACGGGTTCCAGATCGTCCGGGAGATCGGCAGCGGCGGGTTCGGCCGCGTATTCCTCGCCACCCAGGCCACCCTCGCCGGCCGGTTCGTCGTGCTGAAGGTGTCCGCCGACCTCGCCGGCGAGTCGCGGGCGCTGGCGAAGCTGCAGCACACGAACATCGTCCCCGTCTACTCCGTCCACAAGGCCGGGCCGCTCCAGGCCGTGTGCATGCCGTACTTCGGCACGACCACGCTCCAGAACATCCTCCGCAAGTACCGGGAGAGTGACGCCGTCCCGCCGACGGGGAAGGCGTTCGTCGAGACGTTCCGCTACCTGAACGCGGCCCGACAGACGGTCTGCGACGAAGGCCCGCCGGAACCGCCCCCGGACCCGGCGACGGACGCCGTGTTCTCGCTGCTCGCCGCCGGCAGCTACGTCCGGGCCGTCGTCTGGTTGGCCGTCCGGCTGACCGACGGCATGGCCCACGCCCACGACCGCGGCATCATTCACCGGGACATCAAGCCGGCGAACATCCTGCTGACCGACGACGGCCAGCCGATGCTCTTGGACTTCGGCGTTTCCGAGGAGATCGTCCGCCGCGCCGCGGTGCCGAGTCCGACGCTCGGCGGCACGCTCGCGTACATGGCCCCGGAGCACCTCCGCGAGGTCCTCACCGGCGTCCCGGCCGCCGACGCCCGTAGCGACATCTACGCCCTCGGCATCGTGTTGTACGAGCTGCTCACCGGCCGCTACCCGTTCCGGATGCCGGACGAGTCGGGGCTGGACGAGGTCGAGCGGCTGATCGCCGAGCGGCGGACCGGCCTCGCGCACGCGATGCGGGATTGCAACCGCGACGTGTCGCCGGGGCTGGAGTCGATCGTCCGGAAGTGCCTGGCGTTCGACCCGGCCGCCCGCTACCAGTCGGCGGCCGACCTGCGGGACGACCTGACCCGGTACTTGAACGACCAGCCGTTGAAGTTCGCCCCGGAGCGGTCGCTGCGGGAGCGGGCGCAGAAGTGGTCCCGCCGCCACCCGTTCCTCACGTCCTCGACGGTGCTCGGCGGCGTCCTGGCCGTGCTCCTCCTCGTCGCCGGGGCCGGGTTCTGGGCGAACTCCGCGCGGCTGGCCCGGCTGGAGGCGGAACAAACGTTCCGCGCGTTCCGGGACGAGGCGTCGGCCGCCCGGCAGTTGCTGTACGCGAACCCGGACGCCCCCGGCGTGCTGGACAACGGGCTGCGGCAGGGGTACGCGGCGCTCTCCCGGTACGACCCGGCGGCGTTCGACTGGGACCGCCGGCCGACCGTCGCCCACCTGACGGCCGACGAGCGGGCGGAGCTGCGGCGGGAACTCGTGGACCTGTACCTGATGCTCGCCCGCGGCCTGTGGTTGCGGGCGGGGGCCGCGACGCCGCCGGACGCGGGGAAGTACGAGACGGCGCTGAGTTACAACCTCCGGGCCGGGGACCTGGCCGGGGACGACGCGCCGCGGATGCTGTACGTCCAGCGGCAGTCGATGTACAAGGAACTCGGCCGGGCCGCCGAGGCCGCGGCGGCCGGGAAGGCGGCCGAGCCGATCCCGCCGAAGTCGGCCCGCGACTTCTACTTCGCCGCCGCCGTCGAGCAGGACGCCGAGCGGTTCCCGCAGGCGATCAAGTTCTACCAGCAGGCCCAGGCGATGGACCCGAAGGCCGTGTGGGCGTACTTCGGGGAGGGCGTCTGCCGGATCAAGCAGAAGGAGTGGGTCGCCGCCCGCGGGTGCTTCACCAGCGTGCTGGCCCTCGACCCGACGAGCGCGTTCGCGCAGTTCAACCGCGGGCTGGCGTGCCTCCGCATGGGCGACCCGGAGGCGGCCGTAAAGGACTTCGACGCCGTCGTCGCGGCGAAGCCGGACTTCGCCGACGCCTACCTGTTCCGGGGCGAGGCCCAGTTCGCCCTGAAGGAGTTCGCGGCCGCCCTGGCGGACGTGGACGCGGCCGTCGGCCGCGGCGCGGACCTGACGATCGCGCTGCCCCTGCGGGCGAAGCTCCGGCGGGTGACCGGCGACCTCGTCGGCGCGGACGCGGACACGTTCGCCCCGACGAACGCGGACGGGTGGATCCACCGCGGCCTGGACAAGCTCGCGACGGACAAGGCGGGGGCGCTGGCGGCGTTCGAGAAGGCGGTGGCGGTGGACCCGAAGTCGGCGAAGGCCCGCGTCTACCAGGCGCACGTCCTGGGCCAGACCGGCCGGGAGGCGGACTGCGTGGCGGCGCTGACGGCGGCGCTGGAGTTGGACCCGCGGAACTTCTCGGCGCTCGCCGCCCGCGGCGTGATGCGGGGCCGGCTGAAGGAGTACAAGCTCGCCCTCGCCGACGCGCGGGCGGCGCTCGACATGAGCTTCGCGCCGCTGACCGTTTATCAGGTCGCGTGCGTCTACGCCCACGCCTCGAAGGAGGACGCGGCGTACCGGGCGGAGGCGATCACGCTGTTGGGCATCGCCCTCCGCGGCGGGTTCGGGCACGCCCACCTGGCGGGGGACCGCGACCTGGAACCGATCCGCCGGACGCCGGAGTTCGAGGCGCTAGCCGCGAAGGCCCGCCGCGACCGCCCGGCGGCGAAGGATTGACCGCCGCCCGGCCGGGCGTGGTAGAATCACCCTCACGGGGGTTCCTGCCATGCCGATTCACGACTGGACGCGGGTGGACGCGGGTGTCTTTCACGGGTTCCACCTGCGTTGGATCGCACACATCACGGAGCGGCTAAACACCGGCGGGCTGCCGAAGAACTATTACGCGGACGCGGAACAGCACGCCGAGAAGAAAGAAGCCGACGTTCTGGCACTCCACGCCTCGGACGCGAACGACCCGCGCCCCCTCCCGAAGCCCGACCCGTCCGACGGCGGGCCGGTCGCATTGCTCGCGCAATCGTCCCTGGCCGGGCTTACCGCGAAGAAGGTGACGAGGCCAAAGCCGCGGCAACGGCGGGTCGCCATTCGCCACGTCTCCGGACATCGTGTCGTCGCGTTCTTGGAGATCGTCTCGCCGGGGAACAAGGACCGCCGGCGGCACGCGGTCGATTTCGCCACGAAGCTCCAACTCGCCATCGAGTCCGGCGTTCACGTCACGACCATCGACTTGTTCCCTCCGACCCGGTCCGCGCCGCGGGGCCTGCACAACGAAATCTGGCGAGCGTTCGACCGCGATCTGGTGACCGCCCCGGCCGGCCGGCCGCTCGCGCTGGCGGCGTTCGTGGCGAAGCGGCGGCCGCAAGTCTTCTTCGACTTCCGCGCCGTCGGGGACGAGCTGCCGACGTTCCCCATCGCCCTGGACGGCAAACGCGGTGCGATGTTGCCGTTGGCCGAGACGTACGCCGCCGCGTTCGCCGGCAGCCCGCCGTATCTACGCGAACTCTTGAGCACGCCGGCCTGACGCATGTTCGCCACCACCCGCTGGAGCCTGATCGCCGCCGCCGCGGACGCCGACGCCCCGGACGCGAAGGCCGCCCTCGCCGACCTGTGCGCCGCGTACTGGTTCCCGGTGTACGCCTACGTCCGCCGCCGCGGGCACGACCGGCACGCCGCCGAGGACCTCACGCAGGCGTTCTTCGCCCGGCTGCTGGAGAAGAACGACCTCGCCGCCGCCGACCGCACCCGCGGCCGGTTCCGGTCGTTCCTGCTCGCCGCCTGCCAACACTTCCTGGCGAACCAGCACGACTTCGAGAACGCCCAGAAGCGCGGCGGGGACGTGTCGAAGCTGTCCCTCGACTTCGACTCGGCGGAAGGGAAGTTCAGCCGCGAGCCGGCGGCGTCGCACGACTCGGCGGAGCGGCTGTTCGAGCGGCGGTGGGCGCTGGAGTTACTCGACCGGGCGCTCACGGAGTTGCGGCGGGAGTACGTCGAGACGGACCGCGAGAAGCTGTTCGAGATGCTGAAACCGACGCTCTCCGGCGACGCGACGCGGTACGAGGAACTCGGCGACCGGCTGGGGATGACCGTCGGGGCCGTGAAGGTCGCGATCCACCGGTTGCGGCAGCGGTACCGGGACCGCGTCCGGGACGTGATCGGCCGCACCGTCGCGGACCCGGCCGACGTCGACGCGGAGGTCCGCGACCTTTTTTCCGCTTTAGGGTGAAATTGCCTGTAACCTTTCCGGGAGTCCGCTTCACACACGGGTGACGCCGTATTCGCACGGCCCGGAGCCACCCATGACCCGCTACCTCGCGCTCACCTACGCCCTGCTCGTCGCGGCCCTCGCCGTGCTGTTCGGCCTCGGCGACTACCCGAACGACAACTTCTCGTACACGATCTACGGGTACGGCCGGTTCAACCAGAACGCCGTGTACTTCGCCGTCGCCGCCCTCGGTGGGGCGGCGTGGTGGAACTTCCTCCAGTGGCGGAAGACGGGGTCCGGCCCGGCGTCCACGTCCATCCATTTCGTGCTGGCCCACGCCTGGTACCTCGCCGGCGCGGCCGTGCTCGTCGGCACGTGGGTCTACGGGTCGTCGCGGACCCGCTCGTCCGTCTTCGGGTACGGCCGGTTCGAGACGCCGGCCGTGTACTTCGCCAACGCCGCCCTGTTCGCGGTCGCGCTGGTCCACCTCCGGTGGTGGCGGAAGGCCGGCCGGCCCGGCGTGCCGGAGGAGGCCCACTTCGCCCTGGCGAACGGCTGGTTCCTGGCCGGCGTCGCCCTGCTCCTCGGCGTCGGCGAGCACTTCCAGAGCCGGTACTACGCCACCGTCTACGGGTATGGCAAGGCGGAAGAGTTCTCCGCGTACCTCGCCGTCGGGCTGCTGTTCCTGGCCGCGTTCTGGAACTTCCGGCAGTGGCGGAAGGGCGGAACCCCGGCCCCGGTCCCGGCGGTAGAGCTGCCGGCCGTCCGCCTCCCGGCCCGCGGGCCGAACTGGGCACTGATCGGCGCGGTCGGCTGCGGCGTGTTGTTCCTGCTGATCGGCCTCACCCGATCGACTGTCGGCCCCGCGCCGGTCGCGCCCGTCGCCCCGTTCCTGCCGGACCCGCCGCCCGGCGTCGGGCACTGGCCCATCCCGGCGGAAAATCCGCCCCAGGTCTTCGTCGCCCCCGCCAACACCGTGCTGGTGTTCTTCCCCGCCCTGGCGGCGCTGCTCGTCGGCGGGATCGCCTGGCTGCTGTCGCGGAACAGCCCCGGCTCGCCGTCCGCCCTCGTCTGGTACACGGCCCTCTTCTTCATCCCGCTCGGGGCACTGTTCGTCATCTGGCGGGTGTCCGTGGCGACCGGCGAACAATTCTTCCGCAAGGAAACCGTCATCTTCAGCGCCGCGCTGATCGTCGCGGGCGAGGTACTCTTCTTCCTGGTCCGCGCCATCCACCTCTGGGGCAACGCGGAGCGGCGGCCCGCGCCGTCGTCCGCCGAACGAACCGGGCCGGGGTACAAGGTCATCGTCGGCCTGTGGGTCTTTTCCGCCTTCCTCGTACTGATCGGCGCGTTTATTGTCGCGACCGGCGGGCACATCTCGTTTCTCCTGGGGATGTTCGGAAACGCGTTCATCTTCGCCGGGATTCCCACGATCGCTCGATTCCTCTGGCTGAACTCCGTCGCCGAACCGGCGTTCCAACAGGTCGCGTCACCGAGCGAAGAGGGCAAGAAGCGACTCCCGCCCGATCAGATCGTGGGCGACGACGGGTGGACGCCGACCCAAAAGCGGCGCGTGGCGGGGTGGTTCCAGGTCATCGTCTCCGTCGTCACGACCCTGCTCATGGTTTTGACGTTCCGGGAATACGGTCGAAACGACACGACCTTCAACATGGCGCTCGCCTACCTCGTGGTCTGGTCGATCGTCGCGTTCATCTTCTCCCGGCGGCTGTATCGTTGGGCCTATCCCGAGTGGGACGCCGACCGGCCGAGTGCGTTCGTACCGGAACGAATTCCCACCGAAGCACCCGCGGCCCGCGTGACGCCACTCCCGGAACCGCCGCCCGGCCGCACCTGCCCCAAGTGTGCCGCCCCGATCGCCGCCGACGCCCCACACGGGCTGTGCCCGCGATGCCTCCTGGCCGGCGCGTTCCAGTCGATCCTGAACCCGAGCCGGACCGGGCCGTACGGCGGCCCGTTCGCCCCGCCGACGCCTGAGGAAGTCCAGGAGTTCTTCCCGCAGCTGGAAATCCAGGGCCTCATCGGGCACGGCGGCATGGGCGCGGTCTACCAGGCCCGGCAGCCGAACCTCGACCGCGTCGTCGCGGTGAAGCTCATCCGCCCGCGGGAGGACAACCCGATGTTCGCCGAGCGGTTCGTCCGCGAGGCGAAGGCGATGGCCAAGCTCTCGCACCCGAACATCGTCACCATCTACGAGTCGGACACGGCCGGCGGGTCGCTTTACCTCATCATGGAGTTCATCGACGGCGTGACGCTCCGCGAGGCGATCAACGCGAAGGCGATCCAACCGGCGGACGCGATGAAGATCGTCGGCCAGCTCTGCGACGCGCTCGAGTACGCCCACCGGCAGGGGGTCGTCCACCGGGACATCAAGCCGGAGAACATCCTGCTCGACCGAAGCGGGAAGGTGAAGGTCGTGGACTTCGGCCTCGCGAAGCTCGCCGATGACAGCGCGATGTCCCTGACGCACACCCGGCAGGCGATGGGGACGCCGCACTACATGGCCCCGGAGCAGTGGGAGAAGCCGACCGAGGTGGACCACCGGGCGGACATCTACGCCCTCGGCGTGGTCATCTACGAGCTGCTGACCGGCGAGCTGCCGCTCGGCCGGTTCGACCCGCCGTCCGTGAAGGCCCGGCTGGACGCCCGGATCGACGAGATCGTGCTGCGGCTGCTCGCGAAGGAGCCGGAGAAGCGGTACCAGAACGCCAGCGACGTGCGGACGGCGCTGTTCAACGTCGGCGACTGGCAGGAACACGGCCGCGTGGTCCGGCACTACGGCGGCCGCGGGCGGCGGGACTCCTTCTACGAGTTCAAGTCGGAGGCCGAGTTCTGGGGCTGGCCGCTCGTCCACATCGTCAGCGGCGTGGACCCGCGGACCGGGACGCGGCGGATCGCCAAAGGCTGGGTCGCCCTCGGCGACGTGATGGCCATCGGCTTCCTCTCGCTCAGTGGCATCCTGAGCCTCGGCGTGTTCTCCCTGGCCGGGGTGTTGGGCCTCGGGCTGATCGCGATCGCCGGGTCGCTGGGCGTCGGCGGGTTCGCGACCGGCGGGCTGGCCGTCGGCGGGGTGGCCGTCGGCGGCGTCGCGGCCGGGTGGCTGGCCGTCGGCGGCGTGGCGGCCGGCAAGTTCGCCATCGGCGGGGCGGCGGCCGGCGAGCACGTCATCAGCGGCCGGCGGAAGGACGCCGACTTCTGGGAGCAACTCAAGGAGCAGGTCGGCCAGTTATTCGGCTAACCGGATCGAAGGCGTCCGTCCCGGCGAGCGGGGGGCGTCAGCCCCTGATTCTCTGCGGACGCCTTACCAGAATCAGGGGGCTGACGCCCCCGCTCGCCAAAACATTCATCCCCTTCTCCGGAGGTCATCATGAACGACACGGAATCGGCCATCCTTTACGGCGTCCTCGGCTCCTTCGTCGGAATCGTCGGCAGCGTCTTCGGCGTGCGGGCCACCCTGAAGCAGTGCAAGACCGCCGCCGAGCGGCGGGTGGTGTGGCAACTCACCCTCGGCATCGGACTCCTCGTCGCGGCGCTGTTGGCCGGGCTGTTCCTCATCCCGCGGCCGTTCAACTGGCTCGTCTGGATTCCCTACCCGTTCCTCTTGATCGGCTGCATCGGGTACGGCAACCGGAAGCTCGCGGCCCTCCGCGGGGTCGGTCAGCCAGAGGTCGGGTGAAAACTGCGGCACGACGTTCGCCCGGCGGGTACAATCACACGGTCCACTCCGGAGACCCGCCGTGACGTTCACCCCCTGGTTCGCCGCGCTCGTCTTGTCGTCCGTCCAGCCGAACGGTTTGCCGCACAACGCCCTCGCCCGGCTCGGGGCCGGCCCGCACCGGCTCGGCCCGGTCCACGTCGCCGTCTCCGCCGACAGTAAACGAATTATCACCGTCACCCCGAACGGGTACGCCCGGACGTTCGACGCCGCCACCGGCGAGCCGCTCGCCGGCCGCCGGCTCGTCGAGAAGGCCGAGCGGAACATGTACGGCGTCGGCGGCAGCCTCGCCGGGCTGTCCGCCGACGGGTCGCTCGCCCTCGCGTTCGACGGCGAGGACTACTCCGCCCGCGCCATCCGGCTCATCGACACGGCCACCGGCAAGGTCAAGATGAAGTACCCCAGCCAGCAGGGGGGGAACAACTGGATCAGCTCCGCCGTCCTGTCGAAGGACGGCAAGAAAATCCTCGTCAACGAGTACGGCAACGGGAACCCGCGGCACGTCATCGTGGACACCGCCACCGGCGCGAGCAAGGCGTTCCTCGAACAGAACAACGGCGGGTTCGTTTCGGCCGCCGGCCTCATGCACTTCAGCCCGGACAGTTCCAAGGTCCTCATCCTGGACGCGAACAACTTCGCCCCCGGCGCGGCCATGAGCGGGACGTGTTACAACGTCGAGGACGGCAAGAAGCTCTGGACCGAGCCGGTCGGCATGTGGCCGGCGTTCACGGCCGACTCGAAGCACCTGCTCGCCATCGGCGTCGAGAAGCTCAGCGGCGTCCGCGACGCGGCGACCGGGAAGGAGGTCAAGCGGACGCTCCCGAAGGCGGCCGACGCGACCGGCCAGCAGACGGCCGGGCCGAAGGACCTGGCGCTGTTCCCGCAGTCCGCCGGCGGGGCCGTCGTCTGGGACGTGGCGGCCGGCAAGGAAGTGGCGAAGCTGGCCGCCGGCCGGGCGGCCCGGAACACGCTGTCGGGGGCCGCGTTCGCCCCGGACGGCACGTTCGTCGTCACCGCGTTCAACGGCCACCTCTGCCGGTGGAACCTGCCGAAGGGGGACAGGGCGTTCGGCGACCCGGAACCGCCCGGCTCGATCACGACCGTCTCGCGGCTGGTGTTCTCGCCGGACGGCACGAAGGTCTTCAGCCTCGGCGAGTCGGACGCGCCCGGCGTTTGGGACCTAACGGCGAAGACGTGGGCGCGGACGCCGGACCCGGACAAGCCGAAAGCCCTCACCGCGGCCGAGCAGATGAACTGGTTCTGGGGCGGGTACATGCAGACCCGCAGTGTCGCGTACACCGCCGCCGGCCCGCGATACCTGACCGGCGGCGGCGAGAACGTCATGGAGGTCCGCGACGGCCTCACCGGCAAGACGCTCGCGAAGCTCAAGGACAACTCCAAGCAGGCCAACGAGTACTTCTACGGCCAACTCGCGGCCGACGGCGCGACCGCCACGCTGTACAAGATGAACTACACCGGCAACCAGTCGAAGATGACGTTCGAGACGTGGGACGTGGCGTCCGGGGCGAAGACGAACTTCACCGAGTTCACGTTCCCGAACTACGCCTCCCTGGCCACCCTCTCGCCGTGCGGCCGGTTCGCCATGGTCGGCGGCAAGGTCGTCGTCGTGTCGTCCGGCAGCACGCTGTTCAACATCGTGAAGAACCAGAACCAGAATTACTACTACTACGGCGGCATCACGACGTTCTCCGCCGACGGCCGGCTCATGGCCACGACGCAGAACGAGGAGACGCTCCGGGGGAACATCTCCACCCCCGGCACGATGCACGTCTGGGACGTGGTGACCGGCACGAACGTCCGCAAGCTCTCGACCGGCGCGAACTCGAACGTCGTGGCGTTCAGCCCGGACAACCGGCTGATCGCGTTCGCCACCCAGAAGGGGGTGAAGGTGTTCGACCTGAACTCGTCGAAGGAAATCGCGAACTACGCGGTGACGGACATGCGGATCCCGAACTACTACGAGGGGATGGGGGCCGGGTCCCCGCTGGCGTTCGCGCCGGACGGCCGGGCGCTGGCGACCGGCCACTTCGACGGCACGGTGACGGTGTGGAAGGTTCCCGCCCCGCCGGAACTGCCGGAGATCAAGCCGGACGAGGCGGACAAGTTCTGGGACGCGCTCGGCACGGAGAAGGCCCCTGGGGAGGATCGGACCAACCTGTACCGGCTGGCGCAGCGGCCGGAGGCGGCGATGCGGATACTGAACGCGAAGTTCGTCGCCCCCGCGCCGAAGCCGTTGGACGTGGACCTGCCGACGCTCATCCGCAAGCTGGACGCCCCGGCGTTCTACGACCGGCAGGCGGCGGTGAAGAAGCTGAAGGAACTCGGCCCGCGGGCGGCGGCGGCCCTGCAGGACGGCATCCGCACGACGGAGTCGGTCGAGGTCCGGGCGCGGTGCGAGGAGCTGTTGGACCAGATGAAGGCCGGCCCGAAGACGTACCCGAACGGCCCCGACCTACGGGCGGCGCGGGCGATCGAGATTCTCGAGCGCATCGGCTCCCCGGACGCGAAGCGGCTGCTGACGGGCTGGGCGAACCAGACGGCGAACGTGCGGATCGCGAACGACGCGGCGCTGGCGCTCGTGCGGATCGCGGCGGCGGGGAAGTAGGCCGCCCGCCGTGGTAAGATGAAATCGCCCCGCCCGGCCGGCGTCGTCCCGGCAGAGGCCGAGGAACCCCCGCACATGACCCCGACCCTGCTCGCTTCGCTCGACCGGTTCATCGGCCGCGCCCGCCGCCGGCTGTTCGGCGACGCCCTGCTGCACGCCGTCGGCGTCGGCCTCACCGCCGGGCTGGCCGTCGGTTTAATCTGGCTTCTCGCCGAGCCGTGGCTGTTGGCCGTGCCGCCGGAGTGGCTACGGTGGGCCGTCGGCGGGTCGGCCGTCGGCCTCGGCCTCGTCGCCGGCGTCGCGTGGGCCGTCGCCGGCCGGCCGTCCCGGGAGGCGGCCGCCCTCGAAGTGGACCGCCGGTTCGACCTCCGCGAGCGGGTCACGACGGCCCTCGGCCTGCGGCCGGAAGAGCGGGACACGGCCGCCGGCCAGGCGCTGCTCGCGGACGCCTCGGCGAAGGTCGCCAGCGTCCGCGTCGGCGAGAAGTTCCCGATCCGCCCGCGGTGGTCGCTCGGCAGCGTCCCGGCCGTCGCCGCGCTGATCGCGGCCGTCGTCTTCTTCTATCACCCGGACACGTCCTCCGCGTCCAACGACGGTTCGACCGCCGACGCGAAGAAGAAAGTTCCCGCGACGAAACTCCCCGGCGACGCCGCAAAGCTGCCGACGCAGCCGTTCACCAAGCAGGTCGTGCCGGACGAACTCGACCGCAAGAAGTCCGAGGACCTGAAGAAGCTCGAAGAGGAGCTGAACGCGGCGATGGAGAAGTGGCGGCAGAACGAGCCGAAGGACGAGCAGCAGGCCCGCGAGAAGGTCACCGAGTTGACCGGCCTCGAAGAGAAGCTGAAGAAGTTCAAGGAGGGCGAGTACCAGAAGCTCAAGCAGATGGAGCAACAACTCCAGCAACTCGACCGGCTGAGCAAGGAGAAGGAGTTCGAGGACGGCCCGGCGAAGGAGCTGAACGAGCAGCTCGCGAAGGGGAACCTGAAGAAGGCGCAGGAGGAGGTGGACGAACTCCGCAAGAAGGCGAAGGAGAAGAAGCTCGACGCGAAGGACCTGACGAAGCTCGACGACCAGCTCAAGGAGATGGCGAAGCAACTCCGCAACGACAAGGAGCGGAAGGAGAAGGCCGAGGCCCTTCAAAAGAAACTCGACCAGGCGAAGAAAGACGGCAAGGACGCGGAGGCCCTCGAGCGAGAGTTGGAGCAGATGAAGGCCGAGATGAAGCAGTCGGCCGAGATGATGGAGAAGCTCGCGCAGAAGATGGAGAAGCTCCGCGAGATGGCCGAGAAGGGCGACCTCGAACAGATGACCGAGGAACTCAAGGAACTCGGCGACCAGATGAAGGGCATCGAGCAAGAGGTGCAGGACCTGGAGGACGCGGACGACTACCTGCAGAAGCTCCGCGACGAACTGAAGAAGGCGTGCAAGCAGTGCAAGGGCGAGGGCGACGGCAAGAAGCCGCTCGAACCGAAGGACGACGCCGAGTGGTCGCCGAAGGGCCAGGAGGGGATGGGCAAGCGGAAGGAAGACAAGACCGGGAACACGACCTCGAAGGACGAGCGGATCCGCGGGCTGTTCGACAAGGCCGGGCAGAAGCGGTACGCCGGGGCGGTGAAGGGGCCGGCGTTCACGAAGAAGTCCACCGTCGAGTTGGGCCAGCAGATTCAGCAGGCCGTGCAGGAGGCCCCGCAGGCGATGGACAGCCAGCAAGTCCCGAAGGAGGCGCAGGCCGGGGTGAAGGAGTACTTCGAGAAGATCGGCGGCACGCAGAAGAAGTGAGCAGTTTTCACCCCGAAGGGGTGGGAGCGCTCAGCCCAGGGCAACGCCCTGGGTCGTGGCACGAGATGACCAAGCCCTGAAAGGGCGACGCCGGTTCGCGTGTCGCCCTTTCAGGGCTTGTGTGTTGGGTGCGGTCTACCCAGGGCGTTGCCCTGGGCTGACATGTTGCGGCCTTTCAGGCCGAAAACCATCCACCCACCCGGCGCTCCCGCCAACTCGTGGAACCCGGAGCGGCAGCGACGGGGTTGTGCGTCACGGACACCCCGTCGCTGCCGCTCCGGGTTCCACGGGCGGCCGTTGACACGGCCGCCCCGCCTCACAACTCCGGCTCCGCGTGCTTCACCTTCGGCGGGCCGTTCATCAACTCGACCAGCGACTGGATCGCCACGTAGAACGCCGGGACGAAGAACACGGCCAGCACCGTGGACGTGATCATCCCGCCGAACACGGCCGTCCCCAGCGACCGCCGGCTCGCGGCCCCGGCCCCGGACGCGAACACCAGCGGGACGACGCCGAGGATGAACGCGATCGACGTCATCAGGATCGGCCGGAACCGCATCCGCGCCGCCGTCAGCGCCGCGTCCCGGATCGACTTCCCCTCCAGCCGCAGTTCGCGGGCGAACTCCACAATCAGGATCGCGTTCTTCGACGCCAGCGCGATGATGAGGACGACGCCGATCTGCGTGTAGATGTTGTTGTCGTACCCGCGGGCCAGGATGCCGAGGACGACGCCGAGGATGCCGAGCGGCACGACCAGGATCACGGCCAGGGGCAGGAGCCAACTCTCGTACTGCGCCGCCAACACCAGGTACACGAGGAACACCGCGAGGCCGAACACCATCACCGCCTCGCTCAGCATGAACCGCCACCCGAGGAACTCGACCGGCTGCGGGGCGACCCGCTTCTCCTGGTACGCGATCGACGTCCAGTCGTACCCCATCGTCTGCGGGAGCACCTGGGCGGCCGTCCGCTCCATCGCCTCCAGCGCCTGGCCGGAACTCACCTGCGGCCCGGCCGTCGAGCCGCTGATCGTCGCCGACGGGTACAGGTTGTACCGCATGATCGACTGCGGGCCGACCCGCACGTTCACCGTCAACAGCGTCGAGAGCGGGACGCGGCCGCCGGCCCGGTTGCGGACCTCCAGCCGGCGGAGCAGTTCCGTGTCCCCGCGGAACTTCGCGTCCGCCTGGACGCGGACCTGGTACGTCCGGTCGAACTTGTTGAAGTCGTTCACGTAGATCGACCCGAGGTTCGCCTGCAGCGCCGCGAACACGTCGTCCAGCTTCACCCCCATCTTCTCGGCCTTCACCCGGTCGATGTCGAGGTACAGCTGCGGCACGCCGGCGCGGAACGTGGACCGGGTGGCCGGCGGCGGCGCGATCTCCGGGTTCTTCGTCCCCTCCTCGATCATCGCCTGCGTCCGCTCCTGCAGGGCCTCCAGCCCGACGCCGCCGCGGTCCTCGATCTTCATCTCGAACCCGCCGGAGAAGCCCAGCCCCTGGATCGACGGCGGGATGATGACGTAGATGTTCGCCTCCTGGAACCCGAACAGCTCGCCCTGGATCGCGTTCTTGATCGCCGTCTGCTGCCACTCCGGCTTCTTGCGCTTCGACCAGTCGGTCCAGGCGATGAACGCCGTCGCCCCGTTCGGGGCGGCCGTGCCGTCGAGCAGCGACAGCCCGCCGAGAACGAACCAGTTCTCGATCGGCCCCTTCGTCCCGGTCCCGTCGTCCTTGTACCGCTCGAACACGGCGTTCATCCGGGCGGCCACCTCCCGCGTCCGGTCCAGCGACGCCGAGTCCGGCAGCTGCACGGCGATGACGACGTACCCCTGGTCCTCCTCCGGCAGGAACCCGGTGGGGACGCGGTTGTACTGCCACGCCGTGTACGCCGCGAGGCCGGCGAAGATCAGGAACATGACCGGCCACACCTTCAGCAGCTGCCGCACGGACCACGAGTAGGCGTTCTCGACCGGCTTGTAGAAGAAGTCGAACGCCCGCGTGAAGAACCCGCGGCCGGTATGCGGCCGCAGGTACGTGGCACATTGGGCCGGCTTGAGCGTCAGGGCGTTGACGGCGCTGATGACGGCCGTGGCGGCGATCGTCAGCGCGAACTGCCGGTACATCTGCCCGGTGATGCCGCCGAGGAACGCGGTCGGGACGAACACGGCCAGGAGCACGAACGTGATGGCGATGACCGGGCCGGTGACCTCGCCCATCGCCTTGATCGTCGCCTCCCGCGGGGCCATGCCCCCCTCGATGTGGTGGCTGGCGTTCTCGACGATCACGATGGCGTCGTCCACCACGATGCCGATGGCCAGGATGAGGCCGAACAGCGTCAGCAGGTTGATCGAGAACCCGAACAGGTACATGAACGCGAACGCCCCGATGAGCGTCACCGGCACGGTCGTGGCCGGGACGAGCAGCGCCCGCCAGCTCTGGAGGAAGACGAGGATGACGACCAGCACCAGGACGCCGGCGTCGACGAGCGTGGACCGCACGTTCGTGATGGCCGCGTCCACGAACTTCGTCGTGTCGAACGGGATCATCGCGTCCGTCCCGTCCGGCAGGGACGCCTTGATCTTCTCCAGTTGCTCCTTTACCCGCGTGGACACGTCCAGGGCGTTCGAGCCGGGGAGCTGGTAGACGAGCAGGTTCGCGGCCGCGACGCCGGACCGGGCCTCGAACGAGTCGTACGTCTGCGACCCCAGCTCGACGCGGGCGATGTCCCGCAGGTAGACGATCTGCCCGTTCGCCCCGGTCTTGACGACGATCTCCTCGAACTGCGGGACCTCCGACAGCCGGCCGAGGGTGGTGACGGTGAGTTGGAACGCCTGCCCCTTCGGGTTCGGCGGCTGGCCGACCTGCCCGGCCGCGACCTGGACGTTCTGCCGGGCGAGGGCGGCGATCACGTCCTGCGTCGTCAGCTGCCGGGCGGCGAGCTTGTCCGGGTCCATCCAGACCCGCATCGAGTACGCCCCGGCCCCCTTGACCGTCACCTCGCCGACGCCGGCGACCCGGCTCAGCTCGTCCCGGATGCGGAGGGTGGCGTAGTTCGACAGGAAGATCGGCGGGTACGCCCCGTTCGGGGACGTGAGCGAGATCACGAGCAGGATGTTCGACGACTGCTTCTTGACGGTGACGCCCTGCCGCCGGACCTCCTCCGGCAGCGTCGGCTCGGCGATGGCCAGCCGGTTCTGCACCAGCACCTGCGCGGTGTCCAGGTTCGTGCCGATCTCGAACGTGATGGTCAGCGAGTACGACCCGTCGGCCGAGCTGGTCGAGGACATGTACATCATGTTCTCGACGCCGTTGATCTGCTGCTCGATCGGCGCGGCGACGGTGTCGGCGACGACCTTCGCGTTCGCGCCGGGGTACACGGTCGAGACGACGACGGTGGGCGGCGTGATCGACGGGTACTGCTCGACCGGCAGCCGCGTGACGGCGACGACGCCGAACAGCACGGTGAGCACGGCGATGACGTTCGCGAAGATCGGGCGGTCGATGAAGAAGCGGGAGATCATTAGCGAACCGTGGGGTCGGCGGATGAGGGGGGCGAGGTGGAGCGTGAGGGGGTGTGAGAGTGGGGGGGGTCGGGCATAACCCACCCCCC
>JAESGS010000416.1_pt1 | contig 34103 bp, 36 predicted proteins | sample 9269761 | NCBI WGS metagenome assembly JAESGS01 (sample SAMN15741799, study PRJNA653493) | algae metagenome | isolation source: Cyanosarcina radialis HA8281-LM2 and co-occurring heterotrophs from damp... | place: USA: Makauwahi cave, Hawaii | collected 2011-01-06 | reverse complement strand
GCTTCCGCTCAGGGTTCCACAAGCAATAGCATCGCCTCGCCGCGCGGGACGAGACACGTCACGCTTACGCCGTGACGCTCGCCGTTGCGACGGCAACACGTCTCGTCGTATATCAACTCCCATATGCCTGCCTCCGTCGTCGTGCCGCTGCTCTGGCTCGCCTGCTACCTCGTCGGCGCGATCCCGTTCGGCTACCTCGTCGCCCGCGCCAAGGGCGTCGATCTCTTCCAGGTCGGGTCCGGCAACATCGGCGCGACGAACGTGGGCCGCGTCCTCGGCCGGACGTTCGGCGTCCTCGTCTTCGTTCTCGACTTCCTGAAGGGCGCGCTGCCGGTCGCCGTCGTCGTTCCGCTCGCCCGGCTCGTTTCTAACGACGCCCTCACCGCGTTCGAGTCGCCGGAAGTGCTGAAAGTCGGCGCGGCGGCGTTCGCGTTCCTCGGCCACCTGTTCCCGGTCTACCTCGGGTTCCGCGGCGGCAAGGGCGTCGCCACCGGGGCCGGGGCCGTCGCCGTCCTCGTGCCGGTCCCGTTCCTCGCGGCCCTGGGAACGTGGCTGCTCGCGGCGCTCGTGACCCGGACCGTGTCGCTCGCGTCGATCCTCGCGGTTGCGGTGCTGTCGGCCGTGCAGATCGCGGCGACGCGGCCGCCGTTCGGCGGGGCGAACCTCGTGGTGACGGCGTTCTGCCTGGCCGGGAGTCTGCTCGTGGTCGCCCGCCACCGCGCGAACGTGGGGCGGCTGCTCGCCGGGACGGAGAGCCAAATCGGAGACGGGCCGATGCGTCAAAACTTGTTGCGGGTGCTGCACGTCGTGGCGGCCGGGGTGTGGGTCGGGGCGGCGGGGTTCTTCAACTTCGTGACCGCGCCGAGCCTGTTCGCGACGTTCGAGCAGGTCGTGGCCACGGCCCCGAGCGACCGGACGGCGAACGTGCCGATCGTGCCGCCGGGGACGCCGGACGAGGTCCGCAAGAACCTCGGCAGCGCGCTCGCCGGGGCCGCGGTCGGGCCGGTCTTCCCGAAGTATTTCGCGCTGCAACTGGCGTGTGCCGTCGTGGTGCTGGCGACGGCGTGGGCGTGGCGCGCGGAGCCGCCGGTCGGCCGGAATCGCGTGCGGGTGCAGCTGGCGGTGGCGGCGGTGGCGGCGGTCGCGGCCGGGTGGTGGGTGTCGGACGTGGTGAGCAAGCTGCGGCTGGCCCGGTTCGACGCGACGTTCGAGGTGGCGGCCGTGGCCCGCGAGCAGTTCGCGACGTGGCACCTCGTCAGCCTGGGGCTGAGCTTCGTGACGATCCTGCTGGCGTTCGCGCTCTTGGTGCTGGCCGCGTGGCTGCCGCAGCGGGCCGAGCCGACGCCGGCGGCCGACCCGTCGTAAGATGCCAAACCGACAGTCGCACGCAAACTTGGCACACGCCACATTTCCGGTTAGTTGCCACAATTCTCACGCCCGCAACGCTTTACCGCCGCCGACCATCGCGGGCACGGCGGTTGCATGATCGCGGCCCACGGACCACCCTACCCACCGTCGGAGACACCGCGATGGCCCTGCACCCGATCGGCGATCGGATCATCGTCAAGCGTGAAGAGTCGGAAGCCAAGTCGAAGGGCGGGATCATCCTGCCGGACGCGGCCCAGAAGAAGCCGCAGACCGGCACCATCGTGGCCGTCGGCCCCGGCAAGCTCAACAAGGACGGCAGCCGCACGCCGCTGCAACTGAAGGTCGGCGACAAGGTGCTGTTCACGTCCTGGGCCGGCGACGAGTTCAAGGACAAGAAGAACAAGGACGAAGTCCTCGTCATGCACGAGTCCGACGTGCTGGCCGTCATCGAGTAAACCCGCAATCGAAAAACACGCCGAATCACCGCCGCGGCGGGGCTTGTCCTCATGTTGAGCCTGTACCCCGTCGTAGCCCGACCCGCATCTTCCATGATGCAGAATAGGGAGCTTTCTTAATGTCCGCCAAGCAGATCGCGTTCGACCAGGAAGCCCGCGAGGCCATGAAGCGCGGCATCGCCAAGCTCGCGAAGGCCGTCAAGGTCACGCTCGGGCCGAAGGGCCGCAACGTCATCATCCAGAAGTCGTTCGGCTCCCCGACCGTCACGAAGGACGGCGTCACCGTCGCGAAGGAAATCGAGCTGCCCGACCAGTACGAGAACATGGGCGCTCGCATGGTGAAGGAAGTCGCCAGCAAGACGAGCGACGTGGCCGGCGACGGCACGACGACCGCGACGGTGCTGGCCGAGGCGATCTTCAACGAGGGCCTGAAGGCCGTCACCGCCGGCACGAACCCGATGCTCATGAAGCGGGGCATGGAGAAGGCCGTCGAGGACATCGTCGAGAAGGTGAAGAAGGCCAGCATCCCGGTCAAGGGCAAGGCGGATCTCGAGAACGTCGCCACGGTCGCCGCGAACGGCGACGAGAAGATCGGCACGATCATCGCCGAGGCGATGCACAAGGTCGGCAAGGACGGCGTCATCACCGTCGATGAGGGCAAGACCATCGACACCGACCACGAGTTCGTGGAAGGCATGCAGTTCGACCGCGGCTACCTGTCGCCGTACTTCGTCACCGACCTCGAGTCGATGGAGTGCGAACTCGACGACGTGTACATCCTGATCTACGAGAAGAAGATCAGCACGAACCGCGACCTCGTCCCCGTCCTCGAAAAGGTCCTCGGCAAGGGCAAGCCGATCCTCATCATCAGCGAGGAAGTCGAGGGCGAGGCGCTGGCCACGCTCGTCGTGAACAAGATGCGGAACCCGAGCTTCAAGGTGTGCGCCGTGAAGGCCCCCGGCTACGGCGACCGCCGCAAGGCCATGCTGGAAGACATCGCCATCCTCACCGGCGGCACCGCGATCTTCGAGGACCTCGGCGTCAAGCTCGAGAGCGTCGAGCTGGAGCACCTCGGCCGCGCGAAGAAGGTGAAGGTGGACAAGGACAACACGATCGTCATCGACGGGGCCGGGAAGAAGGACGCGATCAAGGCCCGCGTGTCGCAGATTCAGAAGGAACTGGACAAGAGCACGAGCGACTACGACAAGGAGAAGCTCGGCGAGCGAATCGCGAAGCTGTCCGGCGGCGTGGCGAAGATCAACGTCGGCGGCGCGACGGAATCGGAAGTGAAGGAAAAGAAGATGCGGGTCGAGGACGCGATGCACGCGACGCGGGCCGCGTTCCAGGAAGGCATCCTCCCCGGCGGCGGCACGGCCCTCCTGCGGGCGAGCGAGGGGTTGAAGCCGAAGGACCTGACGGCCGACGAGGAAGTGGGCTACAACATCGTGGTCCGGGCGTGCAAGGCCCCGATCAAGCAGATCGCGGAGAACGCCGGTTCGGACGGCAACGTCGTTGCGAACGAGGTGGTGAAGAACAAGGACGCGAACTACGGGTTCAACGCGCGGACGGACAAGTACGTGGACATGGTGAAGGAAGGGATCATCGACCCGACGAAGGTGGTCCGCAGTGCGTTGCAGAACGCGGCGAGCGTGAGCACGCTACTGCTGACGAGCGACGCGCTGGTGGCGGACGTGCCGAAGAAGGACAAGGCCGCCGGCGGCCACGACGACCACATGGACTGAGCTTAGCGCGGATGCGCGAAAGCCCGCGGACGTTCGTCCGCGGGCTTTTTTCATTTCTTCTCAGGTGGGCGAAGCCCACGGACGAACGTCCGTGGGGAGTCCATCTGGTAAGATGACGGCAGGCACGAGGAGTCGAGCGATGTCGAAAATCCCGTACGGCATCCGGTCGGTGAAGATCGAGAACTTCCGCGGCATCGAGAAGTTGGAATTGGACTTCACCGACCCGCAGGGGAACCCGAGCGACATCGTCGTGATCGGCGGCCCGAACGGCTGCGGCAAGACGGCCGTGTTGGAGGCGTGCCTCCTTACGCTCAGCGGAGACGATAGGTTACAAGGATCGAAAGGATTGGATGCAATCAAACAGGATTCAAATGGTACACGAATTCAAATTGACATTCATAACGTGTTTGAGAGCCAATCATATATATCTATTGCACGATTTCATCAATCGACACGCGATCCTCAATGGTGGACAGACGGTTCTCCGGTTTCTCGTCCCGTTATGTACAGCTGCAACTATTTTCCTTCGTGGCGGAGTCCCGATCTGGTGGGGGCATTGCCAATAACCATTGGTACAAGAAACCCGTTCACTATCGACCCGAAAGACAACAAACTCGGATTCATTAAGCAACGATTGATCAACCTAAAGGCATATAAACTGATGGGGCCTGTGATAAATGGTGTTTGGGCAGACGCGGATCGTGAACTGCAAGCTATTGGGAGCGCTTGGAGCCAATTCTACCCTCAGCATGAAGTGGAATTTTCCGTTGGCAATGCTGGCGTGAGTCCCGAAGCAGGTTTTGAAGTATTCTGTACAAAAGATGGATTGAAGCAATCCATCGACAAGCTCAGTGCCGGTCAGCTGGAGCTTTTCTGTCTATTTGCGGGCTTAGCTCCGATCCGGGATAGACATACCGTCGTCTTCATTGACGAACCCGAGTTACACCTCGACCCGCAGTGGCACGCCACGCTCCTGCACGAGTTGCGGCGTTTCCTGCCTAACGCGCAGTTCATCGTCGCCACGCACTCGCCGCAGGTGTTCGACTCCGTCTACTCCTACCAGCGGCACTTCCTCGTGCCGGAGGACGACCCGCGGGCGAAGGCGTGGAAGGCTCCCGAGAAGGAAACCGTCCCGGCATGATCGACGCCGCCCACCTCGATTCCCTCTACAAGGCCGCACGGATCGTTCTCTGGGTCGAAGATACCCTCACGCGGGACTACCTCCGCGCCGCGTGGGGGAACACCCCGGACGTGGCCTTCTACGTCGCCGGAGGCAACGAACACATCCCCCGCCTCGTGACCGCCGCCCGGCAACTCCCGACGCCCATCGGCCACGTTTTCGGCGTCCTCGACCGTGATTTCGGCCGCACCAACCGGCCGAGTTGGGCGACGGCGGACAACTTCAAACTGCCACGGCACGAGATGGAGAACTACCTGCTGGACAAGGATGCGCTCAGCGGGATCGTCCCGTTCAACAACCGGGGCCGCTCTATAGCCGACATTGATACCGAGATGCAACGACTAGCTGCCCGGCAACCGGCGTGGCTCGCGTGCCGACACGCGATCCAGCACCTCCGCGGTCAGGCCCTTCAAGACTTCCCGTCCTCGCCCGGTGTCGTTCACGTTCCCGACGTACCCGCGGCCATCAACCGCATCGTCAGCTCGACTTGGTACACGCAAGTCATCGGCCGGTTGAACGCGGCCGTCACCACGGCCGAGGTCACGAATCAAATCAACGGGGCCTTCGGCCAGTATCAGGCCGACCTCACGAGTGGCGTCTGGGTCGAGAGCTTTTCGGGCAAGGAAATCTTCCGCGAGCTCCGCTCCTACGTCTATCAACCCCAACACAACCCCGGCGAGCCGGACAACGACGTGGCAAAGGCCATCGGGGCGTGGCAACTCGCCAACAACCGTGTCCCGCAAGACATCACCGACCTTCTCTCGGCCCTTCGCACCCGAGTTGGTCTCACGCCCTGATACGCCGCCCGCACAACCCGCAAACTCGCACTGCCCTCTTTCTCTCCCGCGAAGCTTTTCGGGTTGTGCCGCCCGCACCGCGGCCGCATCATGGGCACACCGTCGGGACTTTCCCCATGTTCTTCCCGCCGCCGTTCTTTACCTCCGGACGGACGCGGCCGCTGACCGTGCCGCGACGGTTCCTCGCCGACTTCATGCACTTCGCCCACAGGATGCCGCTCGTCGGCGTCGCCCGGCGGATGGACCTGGGGCCGGTCGTCGCGGCCAAGAAGCCGGGGGCGGCGAGCTGGGTGCTGCTGTTCGCGAAGGCGTTCGCCCGCGTCGCGGTCGAGCGGCCGGAACTGCGGCGGGCGTACATGCCGTTCCCGTGGCCGCACCTGTTCGAGTGCGACGACAGCGTCGCCAACGTCGCCATCGAACGCGACTACCGGGGCGAGCCGATGGTGATGTTCGCCCCGTTCAAGAACCCGCACACGACACCACTGGCGGAGCTTGCGAAACAGTTGCACGAGTTCCGGACGCGGCCGTTGGAAGAGTTGGAGCCGTTGCACCGGACGATTCGTATCACGAAGCTACCGAAATTGATCCGCCGGGCGCTGTGGGTTCACGCCCTCTACCAGTCCGGGCGGATCAAGGCCCAGAACTTCGGCACGTTCGGGATCAGCTCGGTCGCGTCAGCCGGCGTCACGACGGTCGGGATGGCGTCGCTCGTAACGAGTACGCTAAGCTTCGGGCCGCTCGACGAATCCGGCCGGTTGGACGTGCGGTTGGACTTCGACCACCGGGTCTACGACGGCGTGCCGGCGGCGAAGGCGCTGGCCGAGGTGGAACGGGTGCTGCGGACGGAGATCGCGGCGGAACTGGCGGCGGTGGGACCGTAGGGACTATCGAGGAAGGCGATGGCGCGCGTGCCTGGTCGCTGGCGGGGGCTGACGGTCCCGCGGCGGTTGATCGCGGAGATGATGGCGGCGTGCCGCGACATGCCGATCATCACGATCGAGCGGCGGATGGCGCTGGCCGACGTGGTCGCGGCCCGGCAGGCACTGGCCGACCCGCCGTCGTGGGTGACGCTGTTCGCGAAGGCGTTCGCGACCGTCGCGGCGAAGCGGCCGGAGCTGCGGCGGGCGTACATGCCGTGGCCGTGGCCGCACTTCTACGAGACGGCCGGGAGCGTCGCGTCCGTCGCCGTCGAGCGGGAGTACCAGGGGCAGCCGGCCGTGTTCTTCGGCCAGTTCCGCTGCCCGGACGAACAATCGTTGGCGAAGCTCCAAGAAGCACTGGACGGGTGGCGGACGACCCCGGTGTGGGAGGTCCGCGACTTCCGCCGCATCCTGCGGGTCATGCAAGTCCCGCGGCCGGTCCGCCGGCTGTGCTGGTGGTACGCGACGAAGGTGGCCGGGCGGCACCGGGTGCGGCACTTCGGGACGTTCGGCATCAGCACGACGGCCGCGGCCGGGGCGACGTGCCGGAACCTGATCGCGCCGGTCCCGTTCACGCTGAACTACGGGATATTGGGGGACGACGGGTCGCTGGACGTGCGGCTGCACTTCGACCACCGGGTCATCGACGGGATGCCGGCGGCGCGGGCGCTGGCGGAAATCGAAGACGTGCTGACGACGGCGATCCTGGCGGAGCTGCGAGACATGGCCGCCCCGCCGGCGCGAACCGGGGTGCGGAGCGTGGAAGTCGTCGTGCGGGAGTAGCCGGGGCGGTAGCGAGCTGTTTGTCGAGTGACAAAATTGGCTTCGCAGACACGGGTTTCAGCCGCGGAGCGGCGGCGGTCGTTAGCCAAGGGTGGTAACCCCTGGAACCTGCCACACGACGCAACAAGCCCCGGAGGGGCGGCAGAACGTTCTGCCGCCCCTCCGGGGCTTGTCCTTGTGGCAAACTCATCCAGGGGTTACCACCCCTGGCTAACGACCGCCGCCGCTCCGCGGCTGAAAACCAGAAACCTACCGCTGGCTCGCGCCCAACTCGCGGAGCTTGTTGCGGAGGTACTTCGCCCGCGCCGCGTTCCGCTCCTCGCCGTCGAGCGGCGTGCCCATCAGCTTCTGGAGGTGCGCCGCCTGCGTGTGGATGAACAACTGGTTCACCGTCGTCGCCGGCAGGTCCTCGATCAGGTGTAGCTGAATCCCCAACCGCACCGTCGAGAGCAACTCCATCGTCTCTTCGGACGTAATCATCGTCGCCGAGCCGAGCGTGCCGATGGCCCGCGCCACGCGGTCCTGCTCCGCCTGCTTCCGCTCCTTCACCAACAGCTGTCGGGCGCGGCGCTCGTATTGCAATATCTGCGAGATGACCTCGCGAATCTCTTGCAAGACGCGACTCTCGCTCTTGCCGAGCGTCACCTGGTTGGAAATCTGGTAGAGGTCGCCGCTCGCCCGGCTCCCCTCGCCGTACAGCCCGCGGACCACGAGGTTGATCTTCTGGAGCGAGCGGAACAGCTTCTCGATTTCCTTCGTCAGCGACAGCGCCGGCAGGTGGAGCATGACGCTCGCCCGCATCCCGGTGCCGACGTTCGTGGGGCACGCCGTCAGGAACCCGAACTGGTCGTGGAACGCATACGTCAGCCGCGTTTCCAGGGCGTCGTCGAGCTTGTCGATCTCGCCCCAGGCTTCGTCCAGGGCCAGCCCGCTCCTCATCACTTGCAGCCGGAGGTGGTCCTCCTCGTTGACCATGACGCTGACGGACTCGCGGTCGTCGAACGCGACCCCGCGGGGGCCGTCGAGCACCGTCGCGAGTTCCCGGCTCATGAGCTGCCGCTCGACCAGGAACTGGCGGTCGATGGGCGTCAGCTTCGTGACATCGACGTAGTCGAGCCGGTACGGGAGGTCGAGCTTGGCGATGGCGTCGCGGGTGCGGGCCTCGGTGTCGGCCTTCTGCGGGGCGGACGCGCGGTTGCTGAACGGCTGGCCGGCGAGGTTGCGGGCCAGCCGGATGCGGGTGGAAATGACGGCGTCCGACTCCGGGCCGGTGCCGCGGAGCCACTCGCCGAGGTTCGGCAGTAGGCGGTCCAGGTTCATTCCGCGGCTTCCTTCCCCCGAATCCGGTCCCGCAGGCGGGCGGCTTCCTCGTAGTCCTCGGCGGCGACGGCGTCGCCGAGCTGCGTCCGCAGGTCGGCCAGTTCGGACGCGGCCCGCTGCCGCTTCACCGCCCGCGGCGTCTTGCCGTTGTGCTGCGTGCCCCGGTGGACCTTCTCCAGGATCGGCACGAGCACCGGGTAGAACACGTCGTAGTCCTCCGGGCAGCCGAGGCGGCCGTCGGCCCGGAACTGAGCATACTTTAGCCCGCACGTCGGGCACGTCAACGACGCCGGGTCGTCCGCGTCGCGGTCGCCGCCGGGGGCCGGGGCGAGTTGCGTCATGAGCAGTTGCAACAGGGCCGGCAGGTTCAGCTGCGGCGACGGGGCCTCCGGGATGATGTCCTGCTCCCGCGCGCACCGCTCGCACAGGTGCATCTGCCGCTTCTTCTTGTTCACGATGTCCGTCAGGTGAACCGTGGCCGGGGCACCGCAGAATTGACAGGGATTCATTCCTAACTCCCGCCGGGAGGAAAATCCGAAATCCGAAGTACGAAATCCGAAAAAAGCCGGTCGTGTTATCCTTTCGGATTTCGTACTTCGGATTTCGGATTTACCCTTCTTCCAGCCGCTTGATCCGGTCCCGCAGGGCGGCCGCCTCCTCGTAGGCTTCCTTCGTGACGGCGACCTGCAACTGGCGGCGGAGCTGCGCCAGCTCGACCTGGTCGGCCTTCACCTTCGGCAGCCGCCGCGGGGCCTTGCCGACGTGCTTCGTATCGCCGTGGATGTTGTCCAGCAAGGGCAACAACTCGTCCTTGAAGCTGTCGTAATCGTGCGGGCAGCCGAGCCGCCCGGAGTTGCGGAACTCGACGAACTTGATGCCGCACGCCTCGCACTGCCGGTGGCCGAGGTCGGCCAGGTCGGCCGTCGGCGACGGGGCCGGCTTCTCCGCGGACTTCTTCACGGACGCCTCCGGGTCGGCCAGGTGCTTCTGCGCGCACTCCTCGCACAGGTGGAGGTCGATGTACTTCTCCTGGCCCAGGATCTCGGTGATGTGGTAGGTCGCCTGTTTCGGGCATCGCTGGCACTTCATACGCCTTCTCGCGACGACAGCTCACGTCTCGTCCGCGCCCCCCGCGTAAGTTGATTCTAGCTTTCCGGCCGGGGACTCGAAAGGGCGCATCCGGGGCCGCGGGTCGGGATTGGCCCCACGCCGGAACTGCACCGCCGCTCGTAGCGGCCTTGACCCGTTCGCGAGCGGGTTCGCCGTGAGGGTGGGGAAAGTGAAAGCTGGCGCGGAAATTGCGCCCGGCGGATAAATCATGGGCGGCCGTTTGACGGATTCCGCGTCGGAATTACGCCGAATGGGGCCGTTTTTCCGACAACCCCGGAACTCTGAGCTAAGTTTCCGGCAGCCCCGACCCCAGACAGTAGGTCCGGGGGCGTTTCCGTCATCCTCCGTCCCGTGGGGCCACGACGACTATGGCCACCTGTCCGCTGTGCCTGTTCCCGAACGCCGCCGACGCGGCCATGTGCGCCCGGTGCGGCAAGTTCCGCTTCCCGGACGACGCCGGGGAGCCGTCGGTCGTGTCCGAACTGAACACCCGGATCGTGTCGCAGATGCACGACGTGGCCGTCGTAGACGAGGGGTCGAGCCGGACCGTCCGCGGGCCGCTGACGGTGCCGGGGTCGGCGATGCGCACGGCCGTCGGCAGCGTGGCGGCCGCGATGGGGGCGGAGAACAGCGATACGTACTCGATGGTGTCGGTCGAGACGACGCCGGAGCCGCTGGCCCCGGCCACGCCGCGGCTGGTCGTCATCCGCGGGGAGAAGGTGAACGCCGAGTTCCCGATCTACGGCGGCAAGAACTTCATCGGCCGGTCGGCCGACAAGCCGGTGGACATCGACCTGACCGCGCAGGAGTCGCCGGAGCAGGTCTGGTCGTCCCGGCAGCACGCGGTCGTGACGTTCGACCGCGGGCTGGTGCTGATCGAGGACTTGAACAGCCTGAACGGCACGTTCGTGAACCGCTCCCGGCTGCACCCCGGCCAGCAGCGGGTGCTGCAGTCGAGCGACATCGTCCAGGTCGGGACGGTGCAGTTCAAGGTGATGATTTGATTCCGTCTTTCGCCCCGGATGGGGCGACGGGTTGTAGCCACGGGTGAAACCCGTGGAACCCTCGGACATGCCGGCCGCCCCGGAGGGGCGGAGGAACGTTCCTCCGCCCCTCCGGGGCGGTGTCGTTTCCATGAACCTACCACGGGTTTCACCCGTGGCTACAGTCCGCGGCCCCATCCGGGGCCGAAAACCAATTACCGCTCGGCCGTGTACGTCGCCGTCACGTTCGTGCTGATCCCGCCGCGGGGCGTCCACCGCGACACCACCACGCACTTCACCGGCTTCGCCGCCGCCACGAAGTCGTCCAGCAACCGGTTCGTCACCTGCTCGTAGAAGATGCCCTGATTGCGGAACCGTTGCAGGTACAGTTTCAGCGACTTCAACTCGACGCACAACTCGCCCGGCGTGTACGTGAACGTGATCGTGCCGTAGTCCGGCTGGCCGGTCTTCGGGCACACGCTCGTGAACTCCGGACAAACGATCTCGATGGAATAATCGCGGCCCGGCCGCGGGTTCGGGAACGTCTCGAGTTGGTCGGCCGACGGCGTCTCGGTGAAATCCATTGTGGCTCTCGGGAATGACGGTTCGCAAACCGCCATTCTATTACGCCGCCCGCCGAACGGGTTGCACCTCCGGCACGGCCACCTCGACCTGCGGCATCTTCCAGTTCGCAAGCGCGACGGCGCACCCAACGAACCCGGCCACGGCCGCCCACATGACGCTGCCGCCCCACAGGCCGAGGGTGTACGCCCGGCTACCGATCAGGTCCTTGTTCGACATCACAGAGCCGAGGACCATCGCGACCAAAAACGGCAGCAGCCCCCACCGGCGTTCGACGATGACCGCCCGCGCTAGCAACCAGCCGGGGAGCAGCAGCGTGGCGAAGTGCGGCACGCTCGACATCGGCGAGAGCAAGAGCATCCCGGACAGCACGAGGCCGCATTCCCACGCCACGGCGTTCGGCTGCCGCCGGCCGCGGGCCATCGCCGCGAGGCCGAGCGCCGCGAGGCCGGCGAACAGGCCGTACACCCACCGCTTGAGTTCCCGCGGCGGCAGCGCGTCGCCGAACCACCGGTTCGCGGCCCCGACGACCGACTGGTTGTAGATGATTTCGCTCGCCCAGATGCCGGGGGCGTAGTCCGGCTTTAGCATTGGTGCGATGTAGAAGTCGAACCATTTCTCCAGGTGGCAGGTCGCGTCCGTCGGCCGGCTGATCGCGTCCGGTAACAGATTCGCCCCCGCCGCGACGAGGACGAGCCACGCGGCCGCGACGGGCCGGCCCTTCACCAAGAGATAGGGGGCGAACAGGAGCGGGGTGCATTTCACGGCCGCCGCCAGCCCGAAGCAGGTCGCCGCGGCGATCCCCCGGCCGCGGGCGAGCAGGAAGCAGCCGCCGATGACGATCGCGGTGACGACGGCATCGACTTGTTGATGCGCCAGCGCGTGCAGCACGAACGGGAAGCCGACGGCCATGCCGAGCCAGAACACGCCGGACTCCTGCACGACCGGCCGCGTCCCGCCGGCGGCCCGCCAGCCGAGGACGACGAGGCCGCCGATGAACGCGACGTTCACCAGATACCACACCAGTCGCGCGTCGCGGTCCGGGGCGTTCGCCAGCGGCGCGACGAGGGCGGCCGCCAGCGGCGGGTAGGCGTAGCTCGTGCCGGGCGGGTAGAGGCTCTCGCCGGCGAGCAACCGCCGACCGGCGGCGCGGTAGACCGTGTCCCATTCGGAGTGCTTGCGGCTCAGGAACGACACGCCGACGCCGACCGTCGCCCCGACGGCGAGCAGCGCGAGCAAGAACCGGCGGGTCGCGTCCGAACCGAACATGCCTCGGCCTCACGGAATTCAACGTCTCCGCGGGTACATCGGCCGGACTCGCGTGAAACTTGATAGAATCCGTTCGCCTCTCGATTCGCCCGCGATTCCCCCGGAAAACTCGATCATGGCGAAGGCGGTCGTTCTCCTCAGCGGCGGGTTGGACAGCACGACGACGCTGGCCGTGGCAAGGGAGCAAGGCTACACGGCCTACGCGCTCGGCGTGGACTACGGCCAACGGCACAAGGTGGAGCTGGCCCGCGCCGCCGCCGTCGCGACGGCCCTCGGCGCGGCCGAGTTCCGCACCGTGACGCTCGACCTCCGGGCGATCGGCGGGTCGGCCCTGACCGCGGACATCGCCGTGCCGAAGGGCCGCACGGACGAGGCGATCGGCCACGGCGTCCCCGTCACCTACGTCCCGGCCCGCAACACGATCCTGCTCGGCGTCGCGCTGGGCTACGCGGAAGTCGTCGGCGCGTTCGACCTGTTCATCGGCGCGAACGTGCTGGACTACAGCGGCTACCCGGACTGTCGGCCGGAGTTCCTGACCGCGTTCGAGAACCTGGCGAACCTCGCGACGAAGGCGGCCGTCGAGGGGGCGGGGCGGTTCCGCGTCCACGCCCCGCTGCTGAAGATGACGAAGGCCGAGATCATCCGTGAGGGCGTCCGCCTCGGCGTGGACTATTCGCAGACGCTGAGCTGCTACGACCCGGACCCGTCCGGCCGCGCGTGCGGCGGCTGCGACTCGTGCCAGTTGCGGCGGAAGGGCTTCGCCGAGGCCGGCGTGCCGGACCCGACGACTTATCGGTAACCCGGCGGCCCGACTTCCGAAGTCCGGCTTCGACTTCGGAAGTCGATCCCGCGCAGGGGCCTCACCCGCGTCCGCACGGGTCGCTCGCCCGGTTCGACTTCCGAAGTCGAAGCCGGACTTCGGAAGTCAGGCGATTGCCGAACTCGGACTTATGCTCCTCACCATTTCCCCCGCTACGCCCGAAGACCGGCCGGCCGCCTGTCGCGTGCTGTTCGCGCACGCCGCCTTCGCGGCCGCCGCCGCGGCGCGGCTCGAAGCGCTGTTCGCGGCCGGCGACCTCGACCCGGCCGGCCTCGTCGTCGCGAAGGACGGCGACGCCGTCCGCGGGGCCATGTTCGCCTACCGGCTCGGCGGCGGGCTGGCGGCCGTTTGGCTGCCGGTCGCGGACGACGACGCCACGCGGGACGCACTCGTCGCCGGGGCGCTCGCCTGGGTCCGCACGGAGCCGACGGGCATCATCCAGGCCGTCGTCCGCCAGCCGGAAATGCCGCGGACGCCGCCGCTCGTCCGGGCCGGGTTCCGCCACGTCACCCGGCTGTCGTTCCTCACCCGCGACCTGTCCCCGCCCCCGCCGAAGCCGCGAACCGCGTTGCGGTTCGTCCCCGTCGCCGAACCGACGCCGGCGTTCGCGGACTTGCTGGTGCGGACCTACGACGGCTCGCTCGACGTGCCGGAACTGAACGGCCGCCGCGCCGGGGCCGACATCCTGGCCGGCTACCTCGCGGACACCGCCGACCGGCCGCCGCGGTGGTGGCGGATCGACCGCGACGGCGACCCCGTCGGCGTGCTACTGCTCGCCACGACCGACGACCCCGCGACGACGGAGTTGACGTACCTCGGCGTCCTGCCCCCGCACCGCGGCCGCGGGTACGGGCGGCAAGCCCTCGAATTCGTTCTGACGGAAGTGGCCGCGACGAACGGGCGGACTGTGGCGCTCAGCGTGGACGTGCGGAACGAGCCGGCGTTGCGGCTTTATCGGGGTAAGAATTTTCGAGAATCCGACCTACGCGAAGTCTTCTTGTGCATTCCCGACGGCCACCGTGCAAAATGAGATAAGTTGGCGAACATCCCCGCGAGCCGCGCGATTCTTCCGTCGCGCACGGTCGCACCGGCTGGCGCGATTGGGGCGCATGTTGCGCGCACGCGCGTGCGTGCCGGATGCGCCCGCGCCGCCCCACCCACTCCCGTCCGGCGTCGCCGCCGCGCGATTGGCGCGGCCCGTCCGCGGCGCATCATTACGCTACCGACCTTGATTCACGACCATCATCCCGAGTCACCCCCGTGCCGTTTCCGGACGCCGCGGGCGGGTCGCCCGACGACCCCGCCCGGCGGATCGAAGCCGTGTTCGCGAACCGCATCGGCCCGCCGCGGTTCCAGCTCTGGTTCCAGCCCACGACGAAGTTCGTCTGGCTCGGCCACGAGTGCGTCGTCGTTGCCCGGACGACGCAGTTCCAGGAGTGGGCCGCCGACCGGTTCGGCCCCGCCATCCGCGAATCGGTAATCGAAGTTTGCGGCGAAGTTCCGGTACGGTTCGTGACGGACGCGGAGTTGTTCGCCGAGAAGCCGCCGGAACCGATCCCGGTCACGCAACCGCCACCGCAGTTGAACCTGTTCGGCGAACCCGCTGGCTCGCCGCCGCTGCCGTCCGAGTTGAAGAAGAAGGCGAAGGACGAGAAGGAGGCCGCGCGACTCGGCCGGAAGTGGAAGACGTTCGCCGAGTTCGTGGCCGGCCCTTCAAACCGAGTAGCGCACGCGGCCGCGCTAGCCGTCGCGGAGGAACCCGGCCTCGGCCCGAACCCGCTCGTCTTGCACGGCCCCGTCGGGACCGGCAAGACGCACCTCCTCGAAGCGATCTACGCGACCCTGCGGAAGCAGACGCTGACCGCCCGCCCGGTGTTCGTGACGGCCGAGGAGTTCACCCACCGGTTCGTGCAGGGAACCCGCTTCAACAAGATGGCGCAGTTCCGCCGCCAGTTCCGCGACTGCTCGGCCCTCTTGTTCGACGATCTGAACTTCCTGGCGAAGCGCCGCGGCTCGATGGAGGAGCTGCTCCACACGCTCGACGCGCTCGTCAGCGACGGCCGGCAGGTCGTCCTGACAACGGACTGTCACCCGCGGCTGGCGGAGGAGCTGCTGCCGGAACTGACCGACCGGCTGCTCGGCGGCGCGTCGTGGGGCCTGCTCCCGCCGGACGACGAGACGCGGCTGGAAATCCTCCGCAAGAAGGCGACCGGCATCCCGACGCCGATGGGCGACGACGTGCTGAAGTACCTCGCCCGCAACCTGAAGGGGAACGTCCGGGAACTCGAAGGGGCGGTGAACAGCGTCCGGCACTTCGCGAAGGTGACCGGCCAGCCGGTGACGGCGGCGTCCGCCCGCGAGGCGCTCGGGGACCTGCTGCGGCACACCGTCCGGGCGGTCGCGGTGGCGGACGTGGACGCGGCCGTCTGTCAGGTGCTGCGGCTGTCGGCCGGGCAGTTGCAGTCGAAGTCCCGGTCGTGGCAGGTCAGCCACCCGCGAATGGTGGCCGTGTACTTGGCGAGGAAGCACACCCCGGCGACCTACGGCGAGATCGCGAAGCACTTCGGCGTCCGCCAGCACAGCACGGCCGTGGCGGCGGAGAAGAAGGTCCGCGGGTGGCTGGCGTCGAACGAGGTGCTGGCCCTCGGCGACCGCCGCTGGCCGGCGAAGGACCTGCTCGACCGCGTCGAGCGGGAGCTGCAGCGGTGAGTCGGCCTACTTTTTCCGCTTCTTCTTGGGCTTCTCCAACCGCTCGAATAGCTTTGCCAGCGGCAGGGTGAACCCGTGCAACACGTCCGCACGGTTCGTACCTGACATCGTCGAGCCGGGATGGTATCGTGACGGTCAGGAGACGCCGACATGATCCGGAAGTTCACGCCGTTCGTCCTGAACGACTACCCCACTTCGGACGGTCGCCCCATGGCCGAGACGGATTGGCATCGCGACTTGATGCTCCAACTCATCGCGACGCTCAAGGCACACTACGCCGCGGACCCGAATACCTACGTGTCCGGCAACCTGCTAGTCTTCTACAGGCCGAACGACCGCCGCCGGCACGTCTCGCCGGACGTGTTCGTGGTCAAGGCCGTCCGCGACGGTCTGCGGCCGAACTACCTCGTCTGGGAGGAAGGCAAAGGCCCGGACGTGGTGATCGAACTCACGTCGAAGACGACGCGGCGGGAAGACCTCAACACGAAGATGGCGCTCTACCGGGACACGTTGAAGGTGAAGGAGTATTTTCTTTTCGACCCGCGTGAAGAATACCTCGAACCGTCCATGCAAGGCTTCCGTCTAGTCGGCGGCGAGTACCGTCGCATCCGCGAAAAGGACGGCCGCCTGCCGAGCAAGGTGCTGTGCCTGCACCTGGAGCGGGACGGCGACAACCTCCGGCTGTGGAACCCCGCCACCGAAACGTGGCTGCCGACGGACGCGGAACGGGCTGACGACGCGGAGCAACGGGCGGCGGCGGCGGAAGCAGAACTCGCCCGCCTCCGCCGGCTTATCGCCGACCGCGGCCACGGCACGAACGGGCACTAGCACTTACTTCGGCCGCTTCCCCAGCCACGGCGTCGCCGGGATCGCCGCCGGTTCCGCGTACAGTTCCTTCAGCTTCGCCAGCTTCTCGCCGGTCAGCGACTTCATGCTGAAGTGGACGTTCCCCCACGCCCCGCGGTCGCGGGTCAGCTTCACTTGGGCCGCGATCTCGTCGGCAGAATACTTCCCCGTGTAGTTCCCCGGCCACAGGTGGCGGCCCTTCGTGTTCTCTTTCATCCACCAGTCCAAGAGCTTCGGGTAGCTCTGCTTCTCCTGCGCGATCGGCCAGTAGAGCTGCGGCGTGAAGTAATCCACCCACCCCTCGTTCAGCCACAGCTTCGCGTCGGCGTACAGCTTCGCGTGCTGGTCGAACCCGGCGATCCCCGCCGGGTGGCCGGGCCGCCAGATGCCGAACGGCGAGATGCCGACCTTCACCCACGGCTTCGCCGCGTGGACTTGCTCGTAGAGCTCTCGCACGAACGTGTTCACCGCGTCCCGCCGCCAGTCGTCGCGGGCCAGCTTGCCGCCGGCCTTCTGGTACGCCGCCCACGTGTCGTCGTCCGGGAACGGAATCTCGTCCTTGTCCGCGTCCTGTTCGGGGTACGGGTAGAAGTAATCGTCCATGTGGACGCCGTCGATGTCGTACCGCGTGACCACGTCCACGGCGACGGCCAGCGAGTGCTTGCGGGTGTCCGGGTGCGTCGGGTTCAGCCAGTGGTGCTTGCCGTACTTCTTCGCGATGTCCGGCCGGGCCTTGACGACGTGGTTCGCGGCCGGCTCCCCCTTCGCGCTCGGCGACCAGGCGCGGTACGGGTTCAGCCAGACGTGCAGCTCCATCCCGCGCTTGTGGCTCTCCTCGATGGCGAGCGTCAGCGGGTCGTACCCCGGCGACTTGCCCTGCGTGCCGGTGAGGAACGACGACCACGGCTCCAGCTTCGACTCGTACAGCGCGTCGCACATCGGCCGGACCTGGAAGATGACGGCGTTGAGGTTGAGGTCCTTGCACTTGTCGAGGAGGGCGACGAGTTCCCGCTTCTGCTCGTCGGCCGGGAGGCCGGGCTTGCTCGGCCAGTCGATGTTCGCGACGGTGGCGACCCACACGGCGCGGAACTCCGGCGGGGCGGCGAAGAGAACGGGGGCGGACAAAACGGCTAGGAAGGCCGAAGCAAGGTATCGTAACATGGTGGTGGCCTCGGGAGAGAAGGCACGGGGCGTGAAGGATCAGTGTAGAACAGATTCCGCCGAGCGGCGGGAGGGCGGCGCGATGGACGTGATTCTGAACCCGGTTCCGGCGGGGCCGGTCGTCTACCCGGACAGCGACGGGAAGCCCATGGCGGAAAACACCCGACAGTACGAGTGGATCGTGACTATCAAGGGGAACCTGGAGGCGATCTGCGTCGGCGACCGGGCCGCGTTCGTTGCCGGGGACAATCTCATCTATCCGGTGGAAGGCGACCCGACGATCCGCACCGCCCCGGACGTGTACGTGGCGTTCGGCCGGCCCCGCGGCCACCGCGGCAGCTACCGCGTGTGGGAGGAAGGCGGCGTCTTCCCGCAGGTCGTGTTCGAGGTGCTGTCGCCGGGGAACACGGTTCGCGAGATGAGCCGGAAGCGGCAGTTCTACCGGCGGCACGGGGCGGAAGAATACTACGTCTACGACCCGGATCGGAACATGCTGCAAGGGTGGCTCCGCTCCGGCCGGCGGTTCGTGTCGGTCGCGGACATGCACAACTTCGTCAGCCCGCTCCTCGGCATCCGGTTCGACATGTCCGGGTTGGAACTCGAAATCTTCGACCCGGACGGGAATCCGTTCCTCACGTTCGCGCAGCTGAAGGAAACGGCCGACACCGAGCGCGAGCGGGCTAACACGGAACACCGGCGGGCCGAACAGGAGCGGAAGCGGGCCGAGAAGGAACGCCAACGGGCGGAGAAGCTCGCGGCGAAGCTCCGCGAGCTGGGCGTGGACCCGAACACCCTGTAGGCCGCCATGCTCCCCGCCGACGTGATGCGGCAGATCCGCCGCCTGCAACTCAAGGCCCGCCGGGCCGTCACCACGCTCCTCGGCGGCGAGTACCACTCCGCGTTCAAGGGGTCCGGCCTCTCGTTCGAGGAGGTCCGCGAGTACCAGCCCGGCGACGACGTTCGCGGCATCGACTGGAACGTCACCGCCCGCATGGGCGCGGCGTTCATCAAGCGGTACGTCGAGGAGCGGGAGCTCACGATCATCCTGGCCGTGGACGTGTCCGCGTCGCAGCGGTTCGGGACCGGCGTGCAGCAGAAGCGGGCCGTCGCCGCGGAGATCGCCGCCCTGCTCGCGTTCTGCGCGATCAGCAACAACGACCGCGTCGGCCTGCTGGCGCTCACGGACCAGGTGGAAACCTACGTGCCGCCGAACAAGGGGACCCGCCACGTCCTGCGGCTCCTCCGCGACGTGTTGTTCTTCGAGCCGAAGCACAAGGGGACGAACTTGGGGGTGGGGCTGGACTACCTCAACAAGGCGCAGCGGCGGCGGGCCATCGTGTTCTTCATCTCGGACTTTCTGACGACCGAGGACTACACGGACGCCTTCCGCCGGGCGGCCCGGAAGCACGACCTGGTCGCCGTCCGCACGTCCGACCCGCGGGAGCAGTCGTGGCCGAACGTCGGGCTGGTGCAGCTCGAGGACGCGGAGACCGGGCGGCAGGTGCTGATCGACACAAGCAGCCGGCGGTTCCGGGAGCAGTTCGCGGCGCGGGCGGCGGACCGGCGGGCGGCGTTCATGAAGTTGACGCGGTCGGCGCAGGTGGACCTGATCGACGTGGGGACCGACGGCAAGCATTTCGACGCGCTGGTGACCTTCTTCCGCCTCCGCGAACGCCGGCAGAGGGGCCGATGACATGACCAGGCCGAGGGCGGGTGTCGAGCCGTCGCGCGAGAACCATCGCGGCTGCTGTTCTTATTCCCTCCCCCCTTGGGGGGGAGGGTTAGGGAGGGGGGTAGACCTTCCTGCCCCGGTGAGAATCGCGTTTGAATCGGGTAGCTTACCCCCCTCCCTAACCCTCCCCCCCAAGGGGGGAGGGAACAAAGCCCCGCCCCCGATTGACCCTGGGGGTTCCGCGTCATGAACCCCACGGTCACGTTCGCCCTCGACCGCGAATCGCTCTGGCTCTCGGAGTCGCTGACGGCCACGCTGCGGGTCGAGGCGGCGGCCCCGCTCGTCGTCACCGTGCCGAAGGACGTGCTGCGGCCGGAGTCGGCGGCCGCGTGGCGGGTGCGCCCCGTGGGGCCGGCGGCCGTCGCGCCGTTGCCCGGCGGCCGCGCGAGCTGGACGCTGCAACTGCGGCTCGACCCCTACGTGCCGGGCGAGTCGGTTTCCATCGCCGTCGCGCCGCTGACGGTGAAGGCGGGCACGGCGGGCGACGTGACGCTCGACGTGCCCGCGAAGGCGGTGAAGGTGCAGACGGCCGTCCGCGACCCGAAGGCGGCGGACGTTCGCACCATCACCGGCCTCATCGACCCGCCGCCCCCGCCGCCGACCGGCGGCGTGCCGGTCCCGGCGGCGTTCGGCCTCGTCGCGGCCGCGGTGATCGTGACGGCGGCCGTCGTGGCCCGGCTGCGAAGGAAAACGCCGCCGGTCCCGGCGGAAACACCCGCGGTACGGCTGGAAAAGCTGGCGGGCCGCGTGAACGAGATCGGCGGCCGCGAATTCGCGGAGGAGTTGGCGAGCATCGTGCGGGCGCACGTGGAAGCGCGGTTCGCGGTCCCGGCGACGCGGCGGACGACCGGCGAGCTGTGCGACGGCGAGCCGCTCGACCGGTTCAAGGATGTGCTGGCGTGGTGCGACGGGGTGAAGTTCGGCGGCCGCGAGCCGACGGCGGACGAGTGCGCAGGAATGGCCGAGAAGTGCCGAGGGATGGTGACAGAGTAGTAGGCACACTCCGTGTGCCGTCTCCTTCACGTCGCCGGGACATTGTTCAGGTCTCCGCGGCGCTCAGGAGACGGCACACGGAGTGTGCCTACTACTATGGCTTCGCCGGCGGCACGAACGCCGGGGCGGTCGCTAGTTCCGACGTCGCCGGCGGCTTCACCTGCTCCGCGAACTCGAACGGGTCCGGCAGCACCAGTCGCAGGAACGGGGCCGCGATCGGCGGCGCGAGCAACAGCGTGTTCACGATCCGGGCCGTCGAAAGCTCCGCCGTCGGGTCGTCGGTCGGGGCGCGGTCGGGGACTTGTACCGCCATCCGCGGCACGTCGGCGGCCGACGGCTGCGGTCGCGGCGGGGAACTCACCCGCGGCGACTCCGGCAGCTTCCGCTCGGCCAGGTCCAACTCCATCCCTACGCCCGCGGCGGCGACGCCCTCCCCCGGCGGCGTCGGCAGCGCCGACTTCCGCGCCGGTTGCGGCAACGGCGCGGCCGTCACGCCCGGCTTCGCCGGCGGCAGGTCGCCGCGGTCCACGGCCGACGCCCGCGGCTTCGGGGCCGTCACCCGGCCCGCCGGCGGCGGCGGGACCTTCGGCGTCAGCGATTCCTCGACCTGCTTCCCGGCCGCGTCGCCCGCGAACCGGGACGGTTCGGCCTTCATCTCGACCTGAACGGCCGCGGCCAGTGGCTTCAGCCCGCCGGGGGCCTGCGGCCGCGGCCCCTCCGGCTCGGCCGCCACCGCCGCCACCGCCACGTCCGGGGGGGGCGGCGTCGGCGACGAGCACCCCGCGGCCGCGATCAACAGGAACGAGAGTCTTCGCATCACTTCCCCGCCGCTTCGAGGATCAGCTTCACGGCCGTGCCTTCCTTCGGCAGGGCGTCCTTGTTCGTCTCCAGCTTCAGGTACTTCTCTTCCTTCATCGTCAGGCTGGATTGCAGCACCGTCTCGTCCGTCACCGGGAAGATCACGATCAGCGTCCCGGACAGGTCGGCCCCGTACTTCTTGTCCGGCTTGTCCGGCGCGACCTGCGACTCGACGCTCCCGGTGAATCGGAACTTCACGCCCTTCGGAAACGGCTTCTTCGTCTTCGGGTCCACGAGGAACTTGTCCGGCGTCAGCTTCTTCGCCGGCCCGTCGCCGGCCGGGACCTCGATGGCGACCGTCACGTCCGGGCCGACGGCCTCCGCCCCCTCCCCCTTCGCCGGCTTGCCGGGCTTGAGGCCGACCTCCACGAGGGCCTTGTGAACGTCGCTCGGCGTCGCCTCGATGGTCACGACCGTCTCGTGCGCCTTCTTCCCCTTCGGGTGCGCCCACCCGGCGATGAGTTCGATCGGGTACGTTTCGGTGAGGTGGTCCAGCTTCCGCGGCGCGACCTTCGCGTCGATGGCGACGGCCTTCTTCTCCTTGTCCGTGGTGACGCCGCTTTTCTTGTCGTCGGCGGGGGCGAAAACGGGGACGAGGGCCAACAGGCCGAGGGAAAGGGAAAGTCGCCGCATGGCCGGCACTCCGCGCAGGTGCGTCCTGTCCAGAGTGTCAGTTTCGCGGGTCGGCGTCAGAAGGGCGAGGAAAATCCGCGGCCGACGGCCGCGACCGCGGGCCGGACGACGGCCGGCGGGGCCTCGACCCGGCGGCGGGGGGAGCCGGAGATTTCCTTCGCCAGCGCGACGATCGAGAACAGGTACGCCCCCCACGCCAGCGCCGTGACGAGGGCGCTGTACACGAGCTGTTCCTTGAAGGAAATCTGGAACCGGGTGATGAGCAGGCAGAGGTTGACGCCGAGGAACCCGATGACCAGGGGCACGACGCCCGGCCCGCCGCCGGCCCGCATCCCGGCGGTGTTGACGCCGAACCACGGCAGCACGCGGATGACGCCGCCGGTGGCGGAGAACACGGGGATGAACACGCACAGCGCGAGGAACACGAACAGCGCCCCGTGGACCTTCGGGGCGCCCCGGTACAGCGGCGCGTTGCACATGAAGCATTCGGCGTCGGACGAGCAGTTCAGGTGGTGGCACGCCTTGCACTTCATGGCCGGGACGCCTCGCGCGGGACGGAGTGTGCCCCAACCTTAGAGCGCGTTTCAGACGTTCGCAACCGGACGGCGGTTCTGCCGCCAGCGGAGAAGTGCGGCCCCGGCGATGATCCCGGCCGCGTCGATGAGCACGTCCCGGACGCACCCGTGCCGGCCGGTGTCGAAGTGGGCGGAGCCGACCATCTGGCCGACTTCGCTGAGGACGCCGTGCAGCACGAGGCCGCCCCAGACCCCGAGCTGCCCGCGGCGGGTGGCCGGGATCAGGCCGCCGAGGACGGCGAAGAAGGCGTAGACGGACAGGTGCGTCAACTTCGCCAGGATGAACTGAAGCATGACGGGGTCGAACACCGACCCGACGCCGCCGAGCAGCGACTCCGGGACCGGCGACGGCTTTACGAGCAGCCACGACCAGACGGCGAGCAACACGGCGAACAGGGCGGCGAGCGAGCGCTTCAACAAGTCGTCTCCGGGCGGGGCCGCGAACGAGAAGCCCCGGCCGACGGGCCGGGGCTTGTTGTCGAGAGAGACGCCGCGGTCACTCCTGGAATTTCTTCAGCACCTTCTCGATGGCCTCCTTCGCCTTCGCGTCGTCGCCGGCGGCCTTGACCGCCTTGCCCCCGAACGCCTCGGCCTGGGCCTTGTTCCCGGCCGCGTAGTACGCCTCGGCCGCCGCCAGCAGCGTTGGGATGTTGTCCTCGCCGTCGATCTTCACCATCGCCTCGGCCGCCTTCACCGCCTGGTCGATCCCCTTGCGGTCCGGGTTGAGCGCCTTCGCGACCCAGAAGCTGCGGACGCGGTTGAGCGTGGACGTATCCTTCTTCTCCGCCGCGTGCTTGATGAGCGGCTCGGAGATCGCCGCCGCCTCGTCGAACTTCCGGGCCTGCAGCGACACGGCTAGCTTCACCGTCCCGAAGATCGGCTGCTTCGCCTTCACCGGGTACGTCTTCTCGTAGTCCGGCAAGAGCGTCAGCACCTCGGCCGCCGCGACCGCCGCCGCGTCGCCGACGGCCTTCGTGATCTCCTCCTTGCCCTTCCCCTTGTTCGCCGTCTCGGCCTTGACCGCCGCGGACTGGACCTTGTCCAGGATGGCGTCGAGGGCGTCCTTCTCCTTCTGAATCTCGTCGAGGCTCTTTTGCCCCTGCCACGTCCCGGCGAACACGCGGGGGAGCACGTCGTCCAGTTCCATCGGGTGGCCGATGAACGCGACCTTGCCCTGCTGATCGACGACGAACGACGCCGGGATGCCGTCCGTGCCGGACGCGTCCATGAACGCCTTGTTCGTCTCGTCGGTGGTGCAGAACGCGAACGCGAACGGGAACCGGTCGCCCCGCTTCTTGAGGTACTCGCCGACCGCCTCCTCGGTGTTGCCGTTCTCGTCCTTCGTCGTGACGGCGACGACGGTGAGGCCCTGGGCCTTGTACTCGTCGAGGAGGGTGGTCAGGTGCGGCATCGACTGGATGCACGGCCCGCACCACGTCGCCCAGAACTCGACGACGTAGACCTTGCCCTTCTCGAACTTGGTCTCGGGGCCTTTCAGCCACTTCGCGGAGGTGATCGCCGGGGCCGGGTCGCCGATCGCGAGCTTGGGCTTCTCGGGCTTCTTCTCTTCGTCTTTCTTTTCCTGGGCGGAGCAGCCGACGGCCGCGACGAGCAGGGTGAGGACGGCGTGGGGGAAGAGTCGCATGAACGGTCCTGGTGGAAGGAGGGTGAACGCCGGATGTCCGTATCCGGGGGGATACCGGAATTGTAGGCAGAACCTTTCAAACCGGGGAACCGGAACCGGGCGTTCTTGACCGGCGATGCTGGTCGGGTATGCTGGACAAATTATCAATCCGAGGCCCGCCCATGAGTACGCTCCACGTCGAAGACTTCGTCGTGCTGGGACGAACGGTTCCCGAGGACTCCAAGAAGTACGGCCAGCGAGTCTGCATGGCGGGGTACTCGCCGTCTTGCAACCAGTTCTTGCGAGTGTACCCGTTGATGGTCCCCGTCGGCCCGAACGCGGGTACGAACGACTTTCGGGCGCGGTACACGTATCATCTCGACCTCACGCGGAATCCGAAAGACAACCGGATGGAGTCGTGGCGCGTCGAGGACGAAATGAACCCGACGAGAACGCCGTGGGCGGCGGCGACAGAGGTAAAGAAAACTGCCATTCTCGATTGGCTCAGCACGAAGAAGGTTCCATCTATTGACGCCTTGAACACCTGCCGGATGTCGTTGGGCGTCCTGTTCGTCCCGGCGGACAACTGGACGGGAACCGCCGTCGAGAAGGAGGCTCCCGCTCCGCCGGAACACCACCGGTCACTGTTTGAAGATTTGGAACATCAAGCCGTGGCGGAACCGGCGTTCGGAAAGGTTCGATACGCGCCGTACATCGAGTTCCAAGACGCTCTCTCGACCCATCGACTCCAGGTGCGGGAGTGGGGGGCATACCGGTTACTGTCGAACGAATCCTACTCCGACAAGCCGGAGTCGCTCTGGACCGCGAGCGGCTACCGCACCGGGAAGGACTTGTGGATCGTCGTGGGCAACATGACGAACCACCGAAAGAACTGGATGGTTATCAAGACGTTTGAAGCGGACGCGGCGAAGGGTCCGAGCCTGTTCGATTCGTTACCTACTGAAGATGAATGACGGGCAGCTCGGTGAGGGCGTGAATGCGATTCGCGAGCCGTCCGCGGTGGCATTCGCACGCAGCGCGTTCCATGCACATGACGGCCGTGGCGGACTCACGCATCCAACCGGCCACCCGCGCAACGGCTTCCGCCTGGATGGGTAGCGTCTCCCGTTCGTACCGTGCGAACACCGCCGCGTAGTCTCGGGTGGACGAGAGGTGGCTCCGCTCTTCGGACGCGATTCCCAGTTCAGGGAGATGGACGTACTCGATGTCGAGCTTGGCACAATGGGTTGACAACGTACTCTTGTGAAATCCGAAACGCCGCGACACCGGGTTCCGCCGCACGTCTGCCAACCGTCGGATTCCCGTTTGGACTAGCAAATCGAGTAATCCGTCGAGCTGCCGCCCTTCATAGCCAACCGTGTAGACGGCCGGAGGCGCCACCGTGCGAACGGCCAATCGCTCAATGTTGCTGTTAACGGTATACGCGGCGTACGCGCGGTAGACCTGTCGAACGAGTTCGCGTTGGGGCGTGGTTCGGAACCGTTCGACGATCCGTTTCACGTCGGATTCCGTCGCCGTCGGCAGCGGCGGAATCTCAACCTCCGGGCCGAGTGTCCACGATTTATCTGAGGCCGTCAGACGACCGGCGCTCGCCAACGCATTCACGTCGCGAGTCATTCCGAACGAGTACGGTCCGTACGTGTACGGGACGAATTCGTAGAACGCTTCTCCGCCTCGACTGGGCGAATCCATCTTCAACAGGAACGCCCACTTCATCAACTCGATCTTCCCGACCGGTCGCCCGGCAGAGCGTAGGAACTCGAGAAGGATCCGTTGGCGGTAGAGCATACTGAGTATGGTAGCGCGGGCTCCCACGACCAACAACGACTTTACTCTTTGCTCAGTACGGGGGCGTACCCCGCACCGCCTCCGTCAACCACCCGGCGACGGCCGACGCGGTCTCCCGCTTCGACCACGAGCCGATGCGGTCCGACCGCCCCTCGCCGTGCCGGACGGCCACGTAAAAGAACGTCGTCTGGTTCCCCGGCTCGACCGCGAACCCCGTCACGTCCGCCACGGCGAGCGTCAGGCCCTGCCTCGGCAGCGTCAGCGTCCGGTGCAGCTCGTCGAACTCCAACGTCGGCCGGTGGGCGACGAGGTTGGCGACGGCGAAGCAGCCCGCCAGCGCCGCGGCCCAGAGGCCGGCCATGAGTTCCAGCGGCGGGTTGAAGCTGACGGCGAACCCGATCACGAAGACGCCGACGAACGAGGCGGCGAACAGCGTGCCGAGGAAGACGAGCCACCAGTCGCGGCCCATCGGCCGGAACTCCCACCCGGCGGCGGTGCGGCGGACCGTCCGCGGGTCGGCCGGCACGAACGCCGGGCGTTCGCCCCGCAGGAGCAACAGCCAGCCGCCGAGGGCGACGAGGTTAAACGGCGTCAGGAACCAGAGCGCGAACAGGTCCAGCCCCATCGGGCCGCGGAGCAGCACGGCCTCGGCCGGGTCGCCCGCCCGGTAGTAGACGGGGACTTCCTTGCCGGCCGGCAGGTCGGCCTGGATCGGCCGCCAGACCGAGGCGTTCGCATCGACCGAGCCGTACCGGTAGCGGGTCCCCGTGTGCGGCTGCCCGTCCACGACGTAGGCGTACTCGACGACCAGGGCCACGGTCTTCCGCCGCGGTTCGAGCCGCGACGCGACGATCGTGCCGGTCGTCTGCTCGTAGCCGTAGGTGAGGCACTGGCGGATCAGGTTCCACCCGCAAGCCCCGGTGGCGGCGAGGGTGATGGCGGACCAGAACAGGACGAACCCCCAGCCGAAACAGCCGCTCAGCCCGCCCGTCTTCAGCCTGCCGCGTCTCATGGGACCGGACTCGTCTTCGGGTGCAGCTTCACGCGGGCGTCGTACTCGGTACTCAGCACGTCCTTCACGAGGCCGCGCCGAATCAGTTCCTTCTCCGGCACTTCGCCCAGGTCCTTCGTGTCCTTGATCCACTGGTCGAGCGCCGCCCGGTGCGAGGCGAGCGGCTTCGCGAACTCCGGCAGCCCGGCGAGGTTCTTCGTCTCGTGCGGGTCGGCGGTCAGGTCGTACAGTTCCTCCACCGGCTTCGTCTTCGCGAAGAACGCCATCTGCACCGGGTTTAGGGTTCCCGCGAACGCCTGCTTCCGCCAGACCTTCATCGTCGGCATCTCGTCCATGTAGTTGATCCACTGCGCGTACGGCAGTTCCGGGTGGAAGTTCTTCACGTACCGGAACTGGTTCGACCGCACGGACCGGATGCGGTCATACGTCTCGTCCATCCGGTCGCGGCAACTGAACGCGAACTTCCGCGGCGGGGCCTGCTTCTCGCCGAGGAAGACCTGCCCCTGCATCCGGGAAGGAACCTCCGCGCCGGCGACGCTCAGCACCGTCGGCGCGAAGTCGAGGAACGCCACGAGGTCTTCCCGCACGCTGCCCGGCGTCACCTTGCCCGGCCAGCGGACGAGCAACGGGGCGCGGGTCCCGCTGTCGTAGCACCACCGCTTGCCGCGGCTCATGCCCCAGCCGTGGTCGCCGAAGAAGAACACGAGCGTGTTGTCCGTCAGCTTCTTGTCGTCGAGCAGCTTCAGCACGTCGCCGACGAGGTAGTCCATCGCGGTGATGTTTTCGTGGTACGTGGCCACGTTCCGCCGCACGTCCGGGTGGTCCGGGTAGTACGGCGGCAACGTCACCTTCGCGGGATCGCGGAACTCGCTCGGCTTCAGCTTCGCCGTGTTCTTCTTGTACTGCTCGGGGTTCGCCCGCACCTGGCTCTCGTGGGTGATGGTGAAGTTGATGTACGCGAAGAACGGCTTGTCCGCCGGCAGCACGTCCGGGTTCTGCACCCAGTTCCGCGTGTCGGCGAACCCCTTCGGGTGGTCGAAGTTGAAGTCGGTCTTCCCCGGCCAGAAGACGGCGTACCCGGCCTTCTTCAACTCGTCGAGGAACAGCGGCGGCGGGGTGACGAGCTTCGACCGCATGTGGTGGCTGCCCATCGTCGTCGGGTACATGCCGGTGATGAGGCCGGACCGCGACGGGGCGCAGACCGGGGCGTGCGTGAAGCAGCGGGTGAAGCGTGCGCCTTGCGCCGCGAACTTGTCGAGGTTGGGGGTGATCGCGTCCGGGTCGCCGTAGCAGCCGAGGGACGGGGAGATGTCCTCGGTGACGATCCAGACGATGTTGGTGGCGGCGTGCAGCTGCGGACCGACCGCGAGCGCGACGAGGGGCAGGAGGAAGCGCATGGGGGAGGCCCTGATGAACGGGGGGTTCACGCAGGGTTTATATAGCCGCCGGCTTGCCGGCGGGGTTTCGGGGGTCGCAATACCCCGCCGGCAAGCCGGCGGCTATATGAAGACAAACTTACGGCTTCTGCGCCCGCGAGGTCGTCAGCGCCGTCCGCCGCCACTCCGTGTCGAGGTCCTTCGCCGACCGGTAGCCGTACTGCCGGTCGAGCGCCTTCTCCACGCCGTACCGCTGCGCGTCCAAGAGAAAGATGCGGAACGTCTTCGCGTCCTTCTTTCGCACGAGATGATCGACCAACGACACGGCCTCCACGTAGTACCCCGTCACCTGCTCCGGCTTCGGCCCCTTCATCTCCAGGAACGACCCGACCGCGAACAGCTCGCCGTCCTGATAGCACCGGGCGAGCGTCCGCCGGCACTGCTCCGCCTCCGTGCCGGTCGCGAGCACGGCCATGCCGATGGCCGCCCACCGCGGCGGGTCGCGGTCCGGGAACAGGTCGGCCAGCACGATGTACGTCAGCTCGCGGGCCAGCGTGTCGTCGGCCATGCTCGCGTCGTCCAGCCGCAGGTCGATGCGGCGGTCGAGGACGATAGTGGCTTCGAGTTTGACGAACGCGTGCCCGGTCGCGGCGGCCGGCTGGCTCGTCGCGGCGGCGAACGCCGCGGCCGTCGGGTGCAGGACCACGTCGCACTTCGGCTGCCAAGCGTTCGACGGCGGCGACGACCACTTCGCGAACGTCGCCTTACGCGCCTCTTCCGCCTTCGTCAGCACGGCCTTCGCGGCGTCGGAGGAACCCTGGAACCGCACGCGGAAGTTGTCCGACTCCAGCGCGAGCCAGCTCCCCGTTTCGGCGATCGTCGGCTGCTTCGCCGGCGGCGCGGACGGCTTCCCGCCGACATCGGCGATGAGCTTCCGCCCGGCCGTTTGTAGGTCCGCGTGGTTCGGCGCGAGCTTGAGCGCGGCCTCGATCTCCCGCACGGCGGCGGTCGTCGCGGCGGCGTCGCGGCCGGACTTGTTCCACCCGTCGGCGGCGGCCTTCACCCGGCAGTACGCCCACGCCGCGAGCTGCTCCGGCGTGAACTCCGCGCCGCCGGCGTGCGCCGCCGCGAACAGCTTCGCCGCGTCCGCGAACTTCGCCGGCTGCGTCCGGGCCGCGTTGAACGCCTCGGCCGCGTCCTTCAACACGTTCGCGTCCGGCTTAGGGACTTCCGCAATCGTCGGCGGCTTCGGCTCGGCCTTCGCCGCCACCTTCGTCTGCGGTTGCTTCAGCACGAGCAGCCGCTCCTCCAACTCCGCGACCCGCTTCGCGTCCGGCGTGCGGCTCACCTTCTGCCGCTTCAGCTCCTCGCCGTAGGCTTCGCGGAGCAGGCCGAGGAAGTCGGCGTCGCCGTTGATCGCCTCCAGCACGCCTTCGAGCGACTTCACGGCGTCGGCCGGTTGGTTCGCGGTGAGGTACGCCTTCGCTTCTGCCACGGCCCGCTGCACGGCGAGCGACTTGTCGATGGGCGTCGGGTCGGCGGCGAGAACGGGGGACGCGCAGAGAAGCAGGGCGAAGAGCGCGAGACGGGGCATACGAGCATCCTTGCACGGCCGCGGCGCGAGTCCTTCGCGCGTGTCGGCAATCGCGACCCGAATCTTTAGCCGATTTTTTCACCGGCAACAAGGTGAGGTCTGGGGTGAGAGGTCAGAAGTCGGAGGTCAGAGATCAGAACGGGCAAAAATTATCTGATCTCTGACCTCCGACTTCTGACCTCTTACGATGACGGACATGGTTACCGCGACGACGATCGCCGGGCGGGTGGCGCTGTTGCAGGCCGTGCCGTCGGGCGAGATGCTGATCCACGAGATTTACCGCAGCCTCCAGGGCGAGTCGAAGTTCGCCGGGCGGCCGTGCGTGTTCGTCCGGACGACCGGGTGCTCGCTGCGGTGCAAGTGGTGCGACACGCCGCACGCTTTCACCCAGGGGCGGCGGATGCCGCGGGCCGACGTGCTGGCGCAGGCGCTGGCGTTCGACACGGAGCTGGTGGAACTCACCGGCGGGGAGCCGTTGGAGCAGGCCGAGGTGCTGCCGCTGATGGCCGCGCTGTGCGACGCCGGCCGGACCGTGCTGCTGGAGACGAGCGGGGCGCTCGACATTTCCGGCGTGGACCGCCGCGTTCACGTCATCATGGACCTGAAGTGCCCGGACAGCGGCGAGGCCGACCGCAACCGGTTCGAGAATTTGGAACACCTGAAGCCGACGGACGAGATCAAGTTCGTGGTCGCGAGCCGCCGCGACTGGGAGTGGACCGAGCGGACGGTCCGCGAGTACCGGCTGGATGCGCGGTTCGGCGTGCTCGTGTCCGGCGTGTACGGGGTGAACCTCGCGGACCTGGCCGCGTGGGTGCTGGCGTCCCGGCTGGACGTGCGGATGCAGTTGCAGCTGCACAAGTACGTCTGGGACCCCGCCGCGCGGGGGGTGTGACCCGCCGACTTCCGAAGTCCGGCTTCGACTTCGGAAGTCGATCCCGCGCAGGGGCCGGCGCGGTGTCGGCGAACGCCCCTTCTCCCCTTCGACTTCCGAAGTCGAAGCCGGACTTCGGAAGTCAGGGGTCTTGCCGTCGAAACATTTTCCGCCAACATTTCCCCGCCGGGCCGGTTGTATCGGATGATCCGATCCCGTCGCGGAGGCTTCGCATGTCGGCCCGGAATCGCACGTCCTGGTGGCGGCTGGTCAACTGGAAACTCGTCGCCCTCGTCGGCCTGCCGGCGTGGGCCGTCGTCGGCGGCGGCGTCTACCACGCCCACGCGAACCGGCCCGCGGCAACCCCCGCGCCGCCGGAGCCGCCCGAACACCCCTGGCACAACATCCCCATCGGCCCCGGCCACCCGCTCTATTGTGGCGAAGACCCGGCGGAGAAGTTCGTCGGCCCGCCCGCGCCGCCGGCCGACCCCGTCGGCGAGGGGCGGTCCGGCGGGGGCTTCGGCCCCGGCCTGTGGTTCAACGTCACGATGGTCGCCGGGCTCCCGGCCGCGCAGCCGGGGATGCCGCCGCACCACCCGCTGTTGCCGGACCCGGACCACCTGTGGGCGAAGGTCGTCGAGGCCCAGGTGCGGCGGGCGAACGAGATGGTCCAGCAGGCGAAGCTGGCCAACCTGCCGGTGAACGCCGAACTCGAGTTCGAGCCGAAGCCGGTCGAGAAGAAGAAGGCCGGGCCGCCGGCGGAGATCGGCGGGTGCAAGACGTTCGAGACATACCTCGCGTTCCGCAAGTCCCCGGCCGAGGCGTTCAAGCTCGCGAAGCGGGACGACAAGCTCGTGCTGATGCTGCACCTCGCGGGGAACATCGAGGACGACGGGTTCACCTGAAACAACGCCTCCGCGCTCCGTGTGAACGCGCTCGCCAAGCCGGAAGTCGGGGACTACGCCAACGACCACTTCGTTTCCGCGCACCAGAAGGTCGGCACGTTCCGCGTCGTGAACGGGCAGAAGCAGGGCGGGAACGTGGCCAGCTACTTCTGCACCGCGGACGGGACGGTGCTCCACGCCGTCGCCGGGCCGGTGGACGCGGCCGCGTACCTGCGGGAACTCCGGTGGGCGGTCGAAATTCACAACAAGGCCACGACCGAGGCCCGCGGCGACGCCTTGAAGTACAAGCTCGCGATCCGCACGGCCCACTACATGCGGCTGAAGGACGACTTCGGCGTCACGATCCCGACGAAGTTGCTGCCGCGCATCGCCGCGACGATCGTGCCGAGCGGGAAGGCACTGCACCAGTTGCACGTCGGCGGCGGGGCGGCGCAACAGGTGTCGGCGCTCTTGACGGCCTACCCGCTGGCGAAGCTGGAGGAGTTCTACCCGGTCGTGTGGCGGCACGTCCTGGGCGAAGAGGTGTCGTGGTCGCCGGTGAAGGTGGTGGGGAACTAACTATATAGCCGCCGGCTTGCCGGCGGGGTTTTGCGACTCCCAAAACCCCGCCGGCAAGCCGGCGGCTATATCACTCCACGTCCCAGATCGCGAACTGCCCCTTGCCCGTGCCGACGGCCGCGGTCAGGCCGTCCGGAGCGTACGCAAGTGAATGCAAGTCGCCGACCAGCGGGAACGTCAGCTCGCGGACCACCTCGAACGTCGCCGCGTCGAGTTGCAGCAACGACTTCGCCCGCAGCACGAGCATCCCGCGGCCGTCCGGCGACAGCACCGCCCCGCCGCCCCCGCCCTTCGGCTTCACCTCCTGCACCGCCGCGGCCGCCTTCAAGTCCCACTTCATGACCGTGCCGCCGAGCGTGACGATGACGAGGCCGTCGTTCGTCACGCCGTTGAGGACGTGCTTCGGCGGCAGCTCGCCCTGTTGCACCAGCTTCCCGGTCGCGACGGCCCGGACGTGGACCCGCGACGGCTGCTCGACCCACTTCCCCCGTCGCTCGACGGGCGTGGGAATGCTCTGAGCCGCGAAGTGCTTGCCGTCCGGCGACACCCCGAACGGCCGGTTGATGAAGTCCGCCCGCCCCGCCTCGACGAGCCACTTCTCGCGAACCGAGTTGCCGGACACCGCGTAGCAAACGAACGCGTCCTTGTTCCGGTCGTTCGACACGACGCCCACCACGTCCGTGGTCCCCGCCGGGAACCCCAGCACGGTCGTGTACCGGCCCGGCTCGAGCGTCGTCTCCTGGAACGTGGCGGTATCGACCATCATCGCGCCGTCGTCGCCCCACACGAACAGGTGCGACCCGCTCGGGTTCACGGCCGCGCCCCAGACCGGGAAGTCCTCCGGCGTGTAGAGCAGCTTCCCGCTCACCCGGTCCCACAGATGCGCCTGGTAGTGGCTGCGGTTGGCCGTCGCCACGAACCGCCCGTCGCCGGACAGCGACAAGTATTGAAGGGCGAGCTTGTTCTTGCCGGGGTACGTCCGCATGGCGGTTGTCCGTGGGGGAAATGCCGGGTATCGTACCGCCTATCCTCGGGGGGTTCAACCATGGCCGACTGGAAGCGATTGGCGAAGGCCGTCATCCTGGCCGACGGCACGATCGGCACGCACACCGCCGCCGCGCTCAAGGCGGAGCTGATCGCCGACGGGGCGGTCAGCCAGGACGAGGTCGAGTTCCTGCTGGAGCTGCGGACGGAAGCGGCCGCGGCCGTGCCGGAGTTCCACCAGTTCGTGTTCGCACTCATCAAGCGGGTCGTCCTGCCGGACGGCCACGTCAACGCCGCCGAGACGAAGTGGCTGAAGACGTTCGTCTTCCACGACGGCAAGGTGGACGAGCACGAGAAGCGGCTGCTGACGGACTTGAAGGAGTCGGCGATCGTGACGTGCCCGGAGTTCGACGAGCTGTGCCACCGGTACGAGAGCATTTGAGCAGGCTGTCTTGTAGGGTGGGCCGAGTCTTCGAGGCCCACCGATCTCCTCCCTCTCCCCCGGCTTTGCGGGGGAGAGGGCCGGGGTGAGGG
>JAESGS010000415.1_pt1 | contig 34209 bp, 35 predicted proteins | sample 9269761 | NCBI WGS metagenome assembly JAESGS01 (sample SAMN15741799, study PRJNA653493) | algae metagenome | isolation source: Cyanosarcina radialis HA8281-LM2 and co-occurring heterotrophs from damp... | place: USA: Makauwahi cave, Hawaii | collected 2011-01-06 | reverse complement strand
GGCGCCCCCCCCCCCCCCCCCCCCCCCACCTCCCTCCCCGTGTGAGAATCGCGTGGGAAGTGGGTAGCTCACCCCCCTCCCTAACCCTCCCCCCCAAGGGGGGAGGGAATAAGAGAATGCCCCTCCCGCCGGTAGGGGCACGGATTGGCGGCGGACCCACGACTCGGAAAAGGCGTTCAGCCATGAACATCAGCAAGGCACTGGTCTTCGCCAACGTCTTCATCAGCATCGGGCTGCTGGCGTGGGCCATCTCCATCTACACGAACCGGCTGACGTACTTCGACTACAAGGACGGCGAGACGGCCGTGCAGGGCCAGTTCACCCAGTACGCGGCCGAGGTCAAGCGGCTGTCCGACGGCATCCAGGCCGTGCAGGCCGGGTACGTCCGGGCGATGGACAACCTCATCACCCAGGAGCAGGACCGGGCGTACCGCACGTCCGTGCTGACGGCCCTCTTGGACGAGGTGAAGAAGCCCGGCGTCCCGGACGCGCTGTTCCGCGTCGCCCCGCGGCACACGGAGCCGGACCTGCGGGGGCTGATCGACGTGTTCAAGTTCAACCCTCAGAACCAGTTCCCGCCGCGGCTCAGTCTCCGCAACCAGCCGCTCAAGGGGTTCGGCCGGCTCCAACAAGAGATGACCAACCTCCAGAAGGACGAGAAGGACCGGACGGCCCAGATCGCGAAGTTCCGGGAGGACTCGAACAAGCTGTCGCAGGAGATCTTCGACCCGATGACGAACGCCGGCGTGCAGCCGGAGGTCTTCAAGATGAAGACGATCCTCAAGAACCTCGACGACGAGAAGGACTACCTCGCGGACGCCCAAGTGAACTGGGAGGAGCAGCTCCGCACGCTGAAGCTCCGCAAGCAGCAACTGCAAGCGCGGCTGGCCGAGGTCACGGCCGCCCCGGCGGGCGGCAAGGGCGGGGAGTAACGGCCGGGACCGCGGGCGTCCCGCCCGCCCACCGTCCCGACCTCGGGGACCAGGTTTAAGCGGCAGGGGGCGTGGCGGGCGGGACGCCCGCGGTCCCAGGACTGCCGGGGATTGACACACTCGACTCACCACGACGCCCCGCGGGGGGCCTTGATCCAGGGGACGCTTCGATGAACACGCTGGGCAAGATTCTCGTCTTCTTCGTCATGGTTCTCAGCCTGATCTGGAACTACCTCGTGGTGAACGCCTACGCCACGCGGACGAACTACAAGACGGAGCTGGAGAAGACGCAGAAGCTGTACGCGGAGGCGGCCAAGTCCGCGCAGAACTCCGCGAAGCTGGCCGAGGAACAGCGGGCGGCCGCCGACTCGACGATCTCGCAACTGTCCGCCGAGATCACCAGCCTCCGCGCCCGCGTGCAGGCCGCCGAGAACGACAGCGCCGGGTACAAGGCGAAGGTCGAGGAGATCGGCAAGGACAAGGAAGGGTACGTCACGGCCGCGCAGCTCCAGCAGACCGGGATCAAGACGCTGCAGTCGCAGGTGGACGTGCTCCGCGGCCAGGTCAACGACCTCGACAAGAAGCTGAACGATGCCACGATCGCCGAGCAGAAGGCCGAGAACGAGAAGCTCCAGGCCCGGATCGAGCGGGACGCGGCGAACCGCAAGTCGGACGACTACGAGAAGCGGCTGTTGGACCTGAACGACAAGTACTTCGACCTGCAGAACGGCGGCCGCGGCGGCGGCGGCTCCCGCGTCCCGCCGACCGACCCGGACTTCCGCGCGACGGTGACGGCGGCGACCGGCGAGCGGGTCGAGATCAGCCTCGGGGGGAACGCCGGCTTGCAGAAGGGGGCCGTCCTGGACGTGTCCCGGCCGAGCGCCAAGAAGTACCTCGGCAAGCTGACGATCGAGCGGGTGGACCCGTTCGGCGCGACCGGCCGGTTCACCCCGCTGGCCGGCGTCGGCCGGGCCGCCGCCGCCGACCTGCCCCAGAAGGGCGACGTGGTCAGCGTCATCAAGTAACACCCCGGAACGAGCCGCGAGGGACCGGACATGGCGAAGAAGCGCGACGACGATGACGAAGACGCCCCGACGAAGACGCCGAGCGACGCCTACGTCGGCCTGTTGGCGATCTGCCTCGTCGCCCTGCTGGCGGCGGCGACGCTGTTGTACCTGGACTTCGACGCGCTGGAGACCGGCACGCCGAAGCCGACCGACCCGCAGGTGAAGCTCGCCGACGCGGGCCTGAACAAGCTCGCCGCCCCGGCCGCGGACCCCAAGAACTAGGAGCCTTCCGATGGCCGACACTGTCAAGCCGCAACCGTCCCCCGGCTACGTCGGGATGCTGATCGTGACGGCGCTAGCGATGTTCGTGGGCATCGTGGTGATGGCCCTGGAGGCGACGGAGTACGACTGGGACCCGAAGCCGAAGGCGACGCAGGCGGTCGCGCTGCCGAAGGCGACGGCCGCCGCGGACGCGGCGGCCCCGGCCGTGGCCGAGGCGAAGCCGGCGGACGCGAAGCCGGCGGCCGTGGCGAAGACGGAACCCGCGACCGCGACCCCGGCGGCAAAGCTGCCGGACGTGAAGCTGCCGGCCGTGGCGAAGACCGAGCCGAAGCCGGCGGCGAGCGGCCCGGTCCCGTCGCCGCTGACGCTGCCGGCCCCGCCCGCGACGACGCCGGCGGCCGCGCCGAAGGCCCCGGAAGCGAAGCCGGAGCCGCCGAAGGCGGACGGCCCGACGCCGTCCCCGCTGCGGATCAAACGCTGAACCGAGGCTGTCTTCTCGCGAGCGGCGGGGCTGGTCCCCGCCGCGTTCGTTTTCATAGTAGTAGGCACACTCCGTGTGCCGTTTCCTGTCGGCCACAGGGACTCGGACGAACGCCCCGACTCGGCCCCGCGACGGCACACGGAGTGTGCCTACTACTATGACCGGTTGCCCGCGGGTGGGGTCGGTGGGTAAAACAGGGTGTGCCCCTTTTTGCGCCCGCGCCCGTGGCCGAGACCCGTTGTGAAGACCCCGCCGCCCGACAAGCCGTTCGACCCGGACGACCCGAACTTCGACCCGTGGGCCGACGACCCGAACGCGCCGAAGGAGCCGGGGCTGGACGACGACGAGACGGAATCGGACCCCGACCTGCCGTGGCTCGACGAGCCGTTCGACGCCGAGGACGCGCCGACGCCGACCCCCGCCCCGGCGGCGAACGTCCGCGGCCCGGCCGCGCTGCTCGACTCCGAACTCCGCGGCGAGATCGAGTTTGAGATCCTCTTCCAACAGACGAAGGCCGAGTTCCTCCGGCCGCCGCCGGTCCCGCCGCCGGCCGTGCGGCTCGCGGTGTTGCTGCCGTTCGCCGCGCTCTTCCTGGCGTGGGGGGCCACGCAGCAGGGCGTCCTCGGCATGGCGGCCGTCGCCGGCGTGTTCGCCCTGCACCACCTCGGCCACCACGTCGGCCAGCGGCTCGGCCGCTACCGCGAGCCGGAGCTGCGGTTCTGCCTCGGCCTCGACCGGCGGCTGCCGGCGAACACGACCGCCCCGGCCGGCGCGCGGGCGGTGACGTTCCTCCTCGGCCCGCTGCCGGGGCTGGCGCTGGCGCTCCTGATCGTGGCCCTCGGCCCGCCGGCCGACGGGCCGCTCGACTTCTTCGCGATGGCCCTGGTCGGGTTCAACCTGGCCGAACTCTGGCCGCACACGACCAGCGACGGCGGGAAGCTGTTCGCCCTCGTCCCGGCCCTGCGGCCGCCGTGGGTCGGCACGGTCGTGCGGGCCGCGATCGTCGGGCTGCTCGTGGCCGCGCTGGTGTGGGTTCCCAGCACGCCGGCCCGGATTCTCCTCGGCCTGCTGATAGCCGTGCTGGTGCTGGACTGCCTGCGGGCGCACCGGCTCGCCCGGTCGCGGGCGGCGCTGGCGAACATCTTCCCGGCGCTCCCGCCCCGCCCGGCCGACATCCCGGACGACGCGCTCCGCCGGCTGTTCCACGTGACGCTGGCCCTCGACCCGGCCCGGTACGACCCGGACTACCTGGCCGGCGTGATGCGGAACCTGCACGCCCAGGCGCAGCTCCCGGCGATGCCCCGCCCGGTGGCGGTGGCGGCGGTGGCGGCGTACCTCCTCGGCTGGTTGCTCGCGGCCGGGACGGTCGGGCTGTGGGTGGCGGCGGCGGAGGAGCGGGCGGCCGCGGTGGGCGGGTTGCTGACGGCGTTCGAGCCGGTGATGCGGGCGACCCCGGACGAGTGGCCGGCGGCGACGCGGGCGTTCCTGGCGACGTGGGCCGCGGCCGACCCTCAGGCCCGCCGTGATGCGTGGCAGGAGATGGACCGCTGGGCGGCGAAGTCGCCCCCGAAGTCGGCGGCGATGGCGGAGTTCGTCGAGAAGCTGAGGCCCTAACCGGGGTCATCGTCGCCCGGATTCGGCGGCGGCTTCGCCGCCTCGACCTTCGCCAGGATCGCCACCAACTCGCGCGGGTTCACGACGCCCGGCGTTCCTTCCAGGGCCGCGACCGGGGCTTCGACCAGCCACGTACAAACGACGTGCGACGCCCGCCGCAGCCGGGTGCTCGTCGTCCCCTCCCGGTTCCATGACAGGCGAACGATCTCTTCTTCCGCGGCCACGTTCGAGGAGCTGACCGCCGCGATCAGCACAGGCTTGTCCGGCTGAATGTCGGCCGTCGGTGTGAGGATCACGCCGGGCCGCCTCTTCTCGTTCTGCCCGTTCGGGTCGAGGGACGTGAACCAGACGATGCGGCCTTGCTGGAGGGCGGACGACATGGGTTCCCCTTCAGTCCGCGGGGGCGAAGGGGTCGGCGTCCTCGTCGTACCACGCCTGCGGCGGCGGGGCGTTGGCCGCCAGCTGCTTCGCACGGTCGGCGGTCGGCGAGAGGTACTCCGCGACGATGGCGTACAAATCGTCGAGCGTCACCCACCGGGCCGACAACTCGGCGTACAGGGATTGAACCTCGTCGAAAGCCCTCTGCGGGCGTTCCCTCTCAGGGAAGTCATCCGGCACGTCGGAAATGAGCAGGAGCATACCCTTCAATAGGAAGGTGTAGGCTTGGAGAACCTGAAGGTAACGGTCCCGGACGGCGTGCAACTCTTCGACCCGATCCGCCTTGGCAGCAACCTTGCAAGTCTCCACCCACCGGTCGCGGACGCTCGGCCAAAAGAATCGACGATGCCACCACATCTCGAAGAACTCGGGGTGGAATGGCGGGTAACGGTCGTGACCCGTTAGTCGGTCGAGCATTTCGTTGAACATGACTCCGACCCCGTTCACGCCACGAACTGGTCCAGGAACTTCTTGCTCTGCCGGATCGCCCGCTTGCGGTCGGCGAGGTCCCGCTCGTAGGCCCGGTCCTCGACCTCCACGCACACCGGCCCATTGTAACCGGTGTCCGTCAGCGCCGCGAAGAACTCGCCCCACTTCACGTCGCCCAGCCCCGGCAGCTTCGGCTGGTGCCACCCGAGGCCCAGCGCGCCGACCTCGTAGAGCTTGTCCTGGTCGATCCGCTCGTCCTTCGCGTGGACGTGGACCAGCTTCTTGCCGAACTCCCGCAGCGCCCGGCCGCAGTCGATGAACTGCCAGACGAGGTGCGACGGGTCGAAGTTCAGCCCGATCGGCGCGGTCGGGAACGCCTGGAACAGCCGCCGCCACACGGCCGGGCTGACGGCCACGTTCTTGCCGCCCGGCCACTCGTCGTTCGAGAACAGCATCGGGCAGTGCTCGATGCCGATCCGCACGCCGCTCGCCTTCGCCGCGTCGAGGATGCTCGGCCAGACCTGCCCGATCATCTCGAAGTTCTGCTCGACCGTCTTCTTCCAGTCGCGACCGATGAACGTGTTCACGACCGTCGTGCCGCACAGCGGGGCGGCCGCGATGAGCTTCTTCAGGTGGGCGACGACGACCTCGCGGTGCGCCGGGTCCGGGTCGAGCGGGTTCGGGTAGTACCCGAGGCCGCTGATGCCGACGCCGTGCTTCGCGGCCAACTCCTTGACGCGCGCGCCCTGTTCCGGCGTGAAGTTCGTGACGTCGATGTGGGTAACGCCGGCGTACCGGCGTTCGGCCCCGCCGACCGGCCAGCACATGACCTCGACGCACGCGAACCCCTCGTCGGCGGCGAACTTCAGCACGTCCTCCAGCGGCAGGTCGCCGAGGATGGCGGAAACGAACCCGAGTTGCATGGCGACACCCGATGGATGAAGGATGCCGTGATCTTAGCGAAATCCAGAGGTCAGAGGTCAGAGGCCAGACATCAGCAAAGCCGTGGTCCGGCCGACCTCTGACCTCTGATTTCTGACTTCTGCTTCAGTTGTCATCCGCCGCCGCCGAGGGTATCCCTGAACGGTAGACCTTCCTTCCGCCGACACGGTTCTCCCATGCACGTCACGCTCGACTACGGCAAGACCGGCCTGCCCGTCACCCTCCCGGAGGAGCGGCTCGTCGCGCCGCCGCTGACCATCTCGGACGCGCCGCCGCTCGCCGACGCGCAGGCCGCCATCGCGGACGCCATCCGCAACCCCATCGGCTCGCCGCCATTGTCGGAACTCGCGAAGGGGAAGAAGACGGCGTGCATCGTCATCTGCGACATCACGCGGCCCGTCCCGAACAAGCTCATCCTTCCCGAAATCCTCAGCACCATCGAGGCGGCGGGCGTGCCCCGGTCCGGCATCACGATCCTCAACGCGACCGGCCTGCACCGGCCGAACGAGGGTGACGAGATGGTCGAACTCGTCGGCGAACACGTCGCGGCCAACTACACGTGCGTCAACCACCACGGCAAGGTACTCCATGAGCACGATTACCTCGGCACGACGCCCAACGGCGTGCCGATGTGGATCGACAACCGGTACACGACGGCCGACCTGAAGATCACGACCGGCCTCATCGAGCCGCACCTGATGGCCGGGTACAGCGGCGGGCGGAAGCTCATCTGCCCCGGCATCGCGGCCCTGGAGACCGTGAAGCGGTGGCACTCGCCGAAGTTCCTGGAGCACCCGAAGGCCGACTGTGGCAGCGTCGAGGGGAACCCGGTCCACGAGGAGAACACGTACATCGCGCTCAAGGCCGGGTGCGACTTCATCGTGAACGTGTGCATCGACGGCAAGCGGCGGGTCACGTGGGTCGGGGCCGGGGACATGATTAAGGCGTGGGAGGCGGGCGTGCGGTTCTGCCGGGACGTGGTGAAGGCCGGCGTGCCGGAGCCGGTGGACGTGGTCGTGACCAGCTGCGCCGGCTACCCGCTCGACACGTCCTGGTACCAGGCCGTGAAGGGCCTCACCGGGGCGCTGCCGATCGTGAAGAAGGGCGGCACGATCATCCTCGCCGCGAGCCTGACCGAGGGGCTGGGCAGCCACGAATTCCAGGAGCTGGTGAAGGAGTACGCGGCGAAGGGGCTGTACAAGAGCCTGTCGGTGGCGGCGGTGACCCGCGAGCCGCGGCCGCACGACACCTGCGAGATGGACGAGTGGCAGATCGTGATGCTGCAGAAGGTGCTGGCCCACTGCCGGGTGAAGGTGGTGACCGGCGGCCTGCCGGCCGACGTGCTGCGGGCGTGCGCCGTCGAGCCGGCCGCGACGGTCGAGGAGGCGGTGTCCGACTCGCTCCGCGAGTACGGCGACGCCGCGACGCTGGCGGTCATCCCGAAGGGGCCGTACGTGCTGGCCTACGTGATCGGGGCGTGAGGCTGCTACAATCGCAAAACCCGCGGAGAGGTTGTCATGGCGTTCAGCGAGTTCCGTTACCCCGACGTACTCGACCGGCTGAGCGTTCGCGAAGAACAGGTCGCCAGCCTGTTCGCCGACGTGCCGCCGGTCGAACCCGGGCCGGCGTTGCGTGCCTGGTTACCACAGAGCGTGCCCCTGGGCACGACGGCTCATTCGGAGGCAGCGCGGGCGATTTGGATCGTCGGGCCGGTTCTCGCCGACCTGTGGAACCGGTTCCCGAACCGGTTGAATCTCCTGGCCGGCGTTGATTTCCAAGCCGATGCCGCGGCCGGGCTGAACGGGTACGTCGATTTCATACTCTGCGAGGGCATCCAACGGTTTACGGTGTCGGCCCCGGTCTGTCTAATCTTCGAGGCGAAGCGGGACAGCATCCCGGACGGCCTCGGCCAGGCCATTGCCGGGATGGTCGGCGCTCAGCGGTACAACGCCCGCGAGGGACATCCTATCGACCCGATCTACGGGTGTGTGACGACCGGGAGCTTGTGGCGGTTCTTACGGTTGTCGGGGGCGACCCTCACCAGCGACCGGCGGGAATATTTCATGGCCGAGGTGGAAGAAATTCTCGGCGTCCTGAGCAGCATGATCCGCCCCGTCGGCGGCACGGCCGCGGCGTGAACTCCGAATCCTCAACGATTCCACCCCCGCCCGCGCCTTCGGCTGGATTTCCGCCCGACCGTGGGGTAAAAATGGTCGAACCCCGTCATCGTCCCGAAGGCCCCTTGCCCGTGACCCGCGCGTCGCTCCGAGTCCTGGCCCAAGCGCTGCTCGCCGCCCTCTTCCTGGTCGGCGGGGCGGCCGCGGACGTGCGGCCGGCCGCCGGGTACGCAGCCGCCCCGCCGACGCCCTCGAATCAGGCCCCGACCGAGGAAGACGACACCGAGGCCGCGAAGGACAAGCGGCACAGCCCCCGCGAACTCCACGACCACCCCCGCCGCCCGACCCGCGGCACGAAGCTGCCAGGCGTCGCCGACCCCCGCCCGTTCGCCATTTTCCACCTCCCGACCCGCCCGAGCGACCTCGGCCGCTCGCCGCCCCGTCGCTGTTAGCACGTCCCGGTAACGTCGCGCCCTGACCGCCGCGCGCCCGGTCGCGCCCCGGCCGTCCCCCGCTCCCGTCGTCGATCCCGACCGCACTCTCCCGGCATTCCTTCACACACACCCGAGGGCGTCATGGAAAAGCTCATCAACGGCATTCATCACTTCGAGGCGAACATCTTCCGCGAGCGGCACGCGCTGTTCCAGCAGCTCGTCGGCGGGCAGCACCCGCAGGCGCTGTTCATCACCTGTTCGGACTCCCGCATGGTTCCGTCGCTGATTACCCAGGCCGACCCCGGCGACCTGTTCGTCCTGCGGAACGCCGGGAACATCGTGCCGACCTACGGCAGCACGAACGGGTCCGGGGCGGAGGCGGCGACCATCGAGTACGCCATCCGTGGGCTGGGGATCAAGGAGATCGTCGTCTGCGGCCACACCCGGTGCGGGGCGATGCAGGCGCTGCTCCAGCCGGAGTCCCTGGACGGGATGCCGCGGGTGCGGGAGTGGCTCCGCCACTCGGATGCGTGCAAGGAGGTCGTCGAGACCGTGTACGCCGACCTGCCGCCGGAGGCGAAGTGGAAGGTGGCGATCGAGGAGAACGTGCTGACGCAGATCGAGAACCTGCGGACGCACCCGGCCGTGGCCGTCGGGCTGGCGCAGGGCGACCTGAAACTGCACGCCTGGGTGTACAAGATGGAGACCGGCCAGGTGTTCGCCTACGACCCGCAGGCCGGGCAGTACGAGCCGCTGAAGAAGGCGGACGGCGCGCCGCTGGTGTCCGTCGTCCCGTCCCGCAAGCCGCTCCCGAACGGCCTGCCGGTCCCGACCGCCTGACGGGTCGTTCGGCGGAATGCTGGAAATCTCTTCCCGCCGTTCGACGAAGAAGACGGTGAGGGCGACCCGTTGACGCGCCTCCGATAATGGCTGTTCCCGACCCCGGAGGTGCGCCATGTCCGCCGTCCGACAAATCCTCGGCGACCCGGTCACCGCGCACATGCGGACCGAGCCGACCCGCCTCACCGTCGGCCAGACGATCGCCGACGCGCTCGACCACGTCCGCAAGAACCCGCCGCCCAACCGCGTGCTGTACCTGTACGTCGTGGACGCGGCCGGGAAGCTCGTCGGCGTCGTGCCGACCCGTCGCCTCTTGCTCTCGCCGCCGGAAACGGTCGTCGATGAGATCATGGTCCGCACCGTCATCACCATCCCGCACGCGGCCACCGTGTTGGAGGCGTGCGAGTTCTTCACGTTCCACAAGCTGCTCGCGTTCCCGGTCGTGGACGAGCGGAAGCACCTGCTCGGCACGGTGGACGTGGACCTGTACACGGAGGAAATGTCGGACATCGACCGGCGGGAGGGGAACGACGACCTGTTTCAGCTCATCGGCGTCCACCTCAGCGAGTCGGAACAGGCGAACCCGCGGCTGGCGTTCGGCCGGCGGTTCCCGTGGCTCTTGTGCAACGTCGCCGGCGGGATGCTCGCCGCGCTGCTCGCGGACGCCTACCAGGACGTGGCCACGCTCGCCGTCGTGACGCCGTTCATCGCCGTCGTGCTGGCCCTCGGCGAGAGCGTGAGCATCCAGTCGGTGAGCCTCGCGCTGCAGACGCTGCACGGGAAGCCGCCGACGTGGGGGGACCTCGGCCGCAAGGTCGGCCGGGAGCTGCTGGTGGGGTTCCTACTGGGGGCGGCGTGCGGCGGCACGGTCGGGCTGATCGCGTACCTGTGGAAGGGGTCGGCCTACGTCGGGCTGAGCCTGTTCCTCGGCATCGGCGGCGGGGTAACGGCCGCGGCCGCCGTCGGGCTGGCGCTGCCGTACCTGTTGCGGCTGCTCCGCCGCGACCCGCGCGTCGCGGCCGGGCCGGTCGCGCTAGCGCTGAGCGACATGGTGAGCCTGCTCTTGTACTTCAACCTCGGCCGGTGGCTGCTGACGTGAAATGTAGGGCGGGTCAAGGCTTTGCGCCAACCCGCCGGCTTATCTCCCTCTCCCCCGGCTCTGCGGGGGAGAGGGCCGGGGTGAGGGGGTTAAGAGCTTCCCGCGGCAAGAACGTCCCTCCCCTCGGAGGCAGCTCGGACCCCCTCACCCTAACCCTCTCTCCCGCAAAGCCAGGGGAGAGGGGATAAGAGAGCCGGCGGGTCGGCGCAAAGCCTTGACCCGCCCTACAAAACTACCCCGCCTTCTTCGCCGCCGCGCCCTGGATCGCCCCCTTCGTCTTCTCGATGGCCGCGTCCCACTGCGGCTTCAGCCACTTCCAGACCTCCTTCGAGATCAGCGCGTCCTGCTCGAACGTCACGGCCGTCTTCCCGTCCGGGAACCCCTCGTCGATGAAGTCGGTCGGCTTCTGGCCGCCCTCGGTCTTCCACGGCGTCCCGCCGACGCCGCCGTGCGTGCAGCGGAAGTGCTTGACCTTGCCCTTCGTCTTCGCCGGCCGGAGGATCGTCAGCCCGCAGTTCCCGAACGACCCGCGGGACTTCGACTCCTTCGCCCGGAACGCGTGCAGGCACAGTTCCACGTTCCCGCCGACCGGCGTGTCGAACGTCATCCCGACGGCCGCGACGGCCGCCCCGAGCAGCGCCCCGGCCCCGCTCGCGGCCGTGGCCGCCCCGGCCGTCGTCGGGCTGAACCCGCGGGGGACGAACAGCCCGACCTCCGACGACCGGTCCACGGCGTCGAACAGCGCCAGGCAGTTGACCGTGTACGTGGTGCCGATGAACGAGTTCAGGTAGGCGGCCGTCTCGACGACGGCCGCCCCGCCGCGGCTGAACCCGGCCAGGAAGATGCCCTTCGCCTTGCCGGACTTGAACAGCCGCCGGACCCACCCGTAGGCTTCCTGCGCGAGCACGCCGGTTTCCATCCCGAGCGTGGTCGGCCCGCGGCTGTAGAACGCCAGCTCCGGCCACGGCCACGACTTGTACAGCCGGCGGACGTGGCTCTCGGCGAAGTCGAGGGCGTACTTCTTGTTGCTGTCCGGCCCGGTCCCGTCGATCCCGGCGAACGCGATCATGGGGCGAATCCTCGGTGCGTGACGAAGGTGGCACGTCCAATTGAAGCATCCGCCCGGCCGGGACGCAAATGGAAACGGGTTCGCCCGGCCGCGCGGTGGATGCCCGCCCGTCGGGCCGCTATTCTGGAAGCATCCCCAGGAGTGGCGGCGATGAGCAAGAAACTCGACGACCTGACGATCGACGACCTGCTGGAGCCGTGCGAGCGGTGCGCCGCCGCGAAGGAGTCCGGCGTCCAGCGGAAGCGCGGCCCGGACCAGACGAAGGAGTTCTCGCTGCGCGACGCGAAGAGCTGCGCCGTCTGTCACGGCACGAAGCTGGCGCTGAACAAGATCGGCCTTCAGATCAAGCGACTGGCCGTCGAGATGCGGGACCGCGGCTACCTCAGCCCGTGACCGGGCGGGTCCGTACAATTCCGCCATCGCCCCGCAGCCCCGCGCACCGGTCATGGCCGACACCACGCACGAACCGCCGTACCCCACCACCGACCGCGGGGCGGAATCGCCCACCGCGACGCACCTGTTCCGGCCCGACGACGGGCCGCGGACGGTGCTGCAAACCGGCGAGCAGCTCGCCCTCGCGGCCGCCCTCTCGACCGGCCAGCAGACCGTGCCCGGCTACGAGATCATCGAGGAGATCGGCCGCGGCGGCATGGGCGTCGTCTACAAGGCGAAACAAATCCAGGCGAACCGCGTCGTCGCGCTCAAGATGATCCTCGGCGGCGGCCACGCCGGGACGGCCGACCGGGAGCGGTTCAAGATCGAGGTCGAGGCCACGGCCCAGCTCCAGCACCCCGGCATCGTGCAGGTGTTCGAGGTCGGCGAGCACCACGGGCTGCCGTACTTCAGCATGGAACTGTGCGAGGGCGGGGCGCTGACGAAGCTCAGCAAGGGCCGGCCGCAGCCGCCGCACGTCGCCGCCGCCGTCGTCGAGCGGATCGCGCACGCGGTCAACGTCGCCCACGCGCACGGCATCGTCCACCGCGACCTGAAGCCGGGGAACATCCTCATCGGCCGGGACGGGACGCCGAAGGTCGGGGACTTCGGGCTGGCGAAGCGGCTCGACGCCGAGAGCGGGCACACGCACAGCGGCGCGGTCATGGGGACGCCGAACTACATGGCCCCGGAGCAGGCGGCCGGGAACGCGAAGGAGGTCGGCCCGCCGGCGGACGTGTACGCCCTCGGCGTCATCCTGTACGAGCTGCTCGCCGGCCGCACGCCGTTCCAGGCGGACAACCTGCCGGCCCTGTTGGAGAAGGTGATCCACAACCAGCCGCCGGCGCTGTCCGACTCCGGGCGGACGGTGCCGCGGGATTTAGAAACGATCTGCCTGAAGTGCCTGGCGAAGGAGCCGGGGCTGCGGTACCAGACGGCGGGGGAGCTGGCCGAGGACTTGCGGCGGTTCCAGCACGGGGAGTCGATCTCGGCCCGGCAGTTGGGCATGGTCGAGCGGTTCGCGTGGATGCTGGAGAAGAGCCAGCACGACAAGCAGTTCGTGCGGTACGCCGGGTTCTTCCTGTGGCTCGCGCCGGTGCTACTCGTGCCGGAGCTGGTGGCGACGGCGATCCGGTACTACGGGCTGCCGTCGTACTACGTGGTCCCGGTGTACGCGATGCGGCCGGTCCTCGGCCTCGGGCTGTTCCTGTACTACGGCGGCGGCCGCATCTGGCCGGCGAACCCGGCGGAGCAGCACATGCTCTCCGTGTTCGGCAGCTTCGTGCTCGCGGCCGGGCTGCTGTTCGTGAACCTGGGGCTGCACGAGGACGCCGGGACGTGGAACAGCGCCGCGTTCTACCAGGCCGTGGCCGCGGCGTCGGCGGTGGCGTTCTTCTCGCTGGGCGCGATGTTCTGGGGCGGGTGCTACCTGGTCGGCGTGACGTTCCTGGTGCTGATCCCGGTGATGGCGATCGACCCGCGGTTCTGCCCGATCGAGTACGGCAGCGTGTGGGCCGCCGTCTGCCTGCGGATCGGCCTCCGACTGCGGAAGTTGGCGCGGGAGCAGGCGGCGCAAGCATAAGTTTTGTGGAACCCGGAGCGGGAGCGACGGGGTGATTGTCCCTCACCCCGTCGCTCCCGCTCCGGGTTCCACCGGCCGACGCGACGGTCCGAGGTTTTAGCCCCGAAGGGGCGGAACATGTCAGCCCAGGGCAACGCCCTGGGTAACGGTCCCACCCCTCACACCAAGCCCTGAAAGGGCGAAAGAGTGCCGCCCTTTCAGGGCTTCGGCGTTGTGGGTGGCGGTCTACCCAGGGCGTTGCCCTGGGCTGACATGTTCCGCCCCTTCGGGGCAAAGACATCGCGTGTACGAAACACGCCTCCCGACGAAAACAGGTTTTGACACCCCGATCTCCGAGCCTGCCGATGCCCGCGTCCCTGCTGTCCGCCCCGCCGCTCGACCCGACGCACGCGGAGTTCCACGTCGAGCGCATCCTGAAGCCCGCCGCGGCCCGCACGCACAAGATCATCGCCGTGCTGCCGGCGTACAACGCCGCCCGGACGCTCGCGGCGACCGTCGCCGACTTCCCGCCGGGGAGCGTGGACGAAATCCTCCTCGTGGACGACGGCAGCCGGGACGACACCGTCGCCATCGCCCGCCGGATGGGGCTGACGGTCATCGTCCACGAGAAGAACACCGGGTACGGCGGCAACCAGAAGACGTGCTACCGGTACTGCCTGGACCGCGGGGCGGACGTGGTGGTGATGATCCACCCGGACTACCAGTACGACGCGCGGGTCATCCCGCACGCCGTCGGCATCGTCGAACTCGGTATCTGCGACGTGGTCCTCGGCAACCGCGTCCGGTCGCGGGCGGAAGCGTTGAAGTGCGGGATGCCGTGGTGGAAGTACGTGTGCAACCGCGGGCTGACGATGTTCGAGAACGTCGCCCTCGGCCAGAACCTCGGCGAGTTCCACAGCGGGTTCCGCGTCTACCGCCGCAGCGTACTGGAAACGATTCCCTTTGAATCGAACAGCGACGACTTCGTGTTCGACACGCAGTTCCTGGTGCAGGCCGTCCACTTCGGGTTCCGGCTCGGCGACGTACCCGTCCCGGTGCGGTACTTCGACGAGGCGAGTTCGATCAACTTCCGCCGCAGCACGAAGTACGGCGTCGAGACGCTGAAGACGGTCGGCCAGTTCTGGCTGCACCGCCTCGGGCTGGGAAAGAGTCGGCTGTTCCGGGCGAAATGATTACACGCCCTTCGCCCACGGCAGCAGGACGCGGACCAGCACCCGGACCTCGTCCTCCGTCGGCAACGTCGGTCGCGATGCGGTAGCGGGCGCGAATGCCGCCGCGGCCCGCGGCGCCAGGTGGAACTCGCGGTCCACTGGCGGCGGCTCGTGGCCGGACCCGTGCGGGTCGAACGGCTGGGCCGCCGCGGTTCCGGCGACCGCGACCAGGACGACGAGCGAGCGAACCATCGTGCGACTCCGGACGGAAAGCCGGGGACGATACCGTGCCCGCCGGGAATTGCAAGAGAATTGAGGGGGCCGCGTGCGACACCTGACGGGACACACGAAGGCCGTCCGGGCGGCGACGTTCGCGCCGGACGGCCGCCTCGTCTCGGCCGGCGAGGACCGGACCGTGCGGGTCTGGGACGTGGCCGCCGGGAAGCCGGTCGAGGTCATTTCCGCGAAGCGCGTCGTGTACGCGGCGGCCGTCTCCCCGGACGCCGGTACGCTCGCCTACGCCGGGCGGTCGCCCGACCCGCGGTCTGGGGTCAACGTCGTCCAGTTGTGGGACTTGAAGGCCGGGCGACCGGTCCGGGAACTCGACTGGCCGATGCCGGAAGACATGCGGTCGGTCTGGTCGCTGTCGTTTTCCGCGGACGGCGAGACGCTCGCCGGCGCGGCCCGGCGGTTAGGCGGTGGGAACGTCCTCAACGGCGGCGGCGGCCGGTGGTGGCGGGTCCGCAACCCCGCCGTCACGGAGGCGCTGCCGGACCAGGGCATCTACGCCGCCGCGTTCGCGACCGCCGGTTCGCGGCTGGCGGTGACGATCGACCGGGCCGTCCGCGTCCTCGACGGCCCCGCCGGGCCGGAGGTCCGCCGCTACCCGCTCACGTCGTCGTGGGCGGCCGACCTCAGGTTCGTCCCCGGCGGGACGGAACTGGTCGTCGCGATGAACAGCTTCCTCTGCGCGGCCGACCCGACGACGGCCGCCAAGCTGCGGCGGGTGAAGACCGGCATCCCGCGGCTCTCGGCCGTGGCCGTCGCGCCCGACGGCCAGAGCGCGTTCGCCGTCGGCCGGCCGGGCCGCGTCGAGCGCTACCGGCTGCCGGAGTTGACTTTGATGCATGCGTTCGACTTCGGGTTGGGGAACGTGGACGCCATCGCCGTCTCGCCCGACGGCCTGACGTTCGCGGTCGGCGGGGAGAACGGGCTGATCGTCTGCGACGCGGAATAGCGAATCAGTAATCCGCCCAGTTCGCCGTCTCGCCGCCGGCGCGGGTCGCGAGGGCGGGCATGATGGGGGCGGCCGAGTACCGCAGGAACTGCACCGACCCGTCCGCGAACAGCCACTGCCCGCCGCCGGGGTGCAGGCTCCAGAAGTGGTGCGCGTCGCACGGGTTGATGAGCTTGCCGGGGCCGTACACGTTGTCCTTCGGGCAGCCGACCGTTAGCAGCGCCCGCTCCTCCGTCACCGCCAGCGCGGAGTCGTAGGCCGACCACGCCCACCAGCCCCAGTCGAGGTCCGGCTCCGGCGACGGCGGCCGCTCGCCGAGCATCACCGTGTGGCTCGTCCCGTCCACGATGTCCGTCACCTTCGTGTCCGAACTCCGGTAGATGACCCCGTCCTTCGGCCCGCCGAAGTCGAGGTTCATGTTCGTGTTCGACGGCCCCTCGCGGTACACGCTGCCTTCCACGGCCAGGTACGAGGTCAGGCCGAACTGCGGGCCGATGTACTTGTAGTACCCGTCCGTCGAGGTCTTGTGCCGCCGCGGGTCGGAGTTGCACATGAACAGGTCCACGATCTTCTCTTGGGCCGAGATGACGCCGAGCGCCCGCAGGTTGTCCAGCTCGATGTACGGCAGCGCGAGCGTCGCCCAGCTCTTCCGCGGCCGCGGGTCCGGGGCGAGCGGCTGCTCGTCCGGCGTGTCGAAGTTCCAGTACTCGTTGTACGCCTGCGGGAACTTCCCCTGCTGGGCCTCGAAGTGGTGCAGCGCGATCCCGAGCTGCCGGAGCTTGTTCTGGCAGGCGGCGCGGTTCGCCGACTCGCGGGCCATCTGCACGGCCGGGAGGATCATGCCGATGAGCACGCCGATGATCGCGATCACGACGAGGACCTCGATCAGCGTGACGCCGGGCCGGGACGTGCGGGACACGGATGCCTCCGTCGCGGGCGAATTCTGGTCCCCTCTCCCCCGGCTTTGCGGGGGAGAGGGAGGAAAACCAAGCCGGCGGTTGAAAAAGAAAAGGGGGCGGCCGGGCCACCCCCTCGGTTCGGACGCACGAACGCGGTGGCCGTTACTTCTTGATTTCCTTGCCCGTCTCGGCGTTGATCTGCAGGTCGCCGAACGTCAGCACGAGGTCGTCGCCGACCTTCTCGTACTTCATCTCGGAGAACTCCTTGTCCTTGAGCAGCTTCGACGCGATCTCCATCAGCCGGCCTTCCGGCAGCTTCGCCTTGCCGGTCGCCTTCTTCATGAGCAGGTCGAGCATGTCCTTGTTGACCTTCTCGATCCCCTTGCTCGTGTCCTTGACGACCTTGCCGCTCTTCAGGTCCACTTCCCGCTCGAACAGCAGCCGCTGCTCGCGGTTGTACATGTAGAAGCCCATCACGACGGACCCGTCACTCTTGTTCTCGACGCGGGAGTTGACGAGCTGGCCGCTCGGCGGGTTGGCCGTGGCCACGGCGTAGGCGTCCTTGAACTGATCGACCGTGCCCTTGCCGGGGCCGGCCTTGGTTTGCGCGAAGGCCGACGCGCCGAACACGACGACCGCGGCCAGGGCCGCACTGAACTTGACCATGACGTTTCTCCGGAGGAATGACCGAGGACGTAGGACCATTTTCCGCCCCTTCGACCGAGCCGCGAGGGTCGGAAGAATAGACGCGGAAGGTGAGGGAATAGTTCTTCGGTTAGATAAAAGAGTAACCACCGGCCGGGCCGGACACAACCCAAATTCCGCAGAACGACCCGCGGGCATCACCGGCGCGACCGGCGCATCCGCGCCGGCACGGTCACGGCGAACGGCACGGCGTAAGCGTGCCGGTGGAGCGCTCCACCGGCATGCTTACGCCGTGCCGTTCGCCAAACCCGCCCTACGAAACCAGCTCGCTGATCGGCGACCCCCACGGGACGAGCGTGAACGGCCGCTGGAGGCGGTCCCGCAGCTCCGTGTCCGGCGGGATGCCGAGGCATTGGTAGGCGGTCGCGATCACGTCCGCCGGCGACACCGGGTTGCGGCTCGGCTTCGCCCCGATCTTGTCGCTGGCCCCGTGGACGGCCCCGCCCTTGATCCCGCCGCCGGCCAGCATCAAGGAGTAGCAAAAGTTCCAGTGGTCCCGCCCGGCCGCCGGGTTGACCTTCGGCGACCGCCCGAACTCGCCCATGACGACCACGAGCGTGCGGTCGAACAGCCCGCGGTCCGACAGGTCGGCGAACAGGCTGGCCACGGCCGCGTCGAGTTGCGGTAGCAACTCGTCCTTCAGTTTCTTGAAGTTGTTCCCATGCGTGTCCCACGTCGCGTTCGCGTCCGGGGCCCACGAGACGCACGCCACCCGCGACCCGGCCTCGATCAGCCGCCGGGCGAGCAGGACGCTCTGGCCGTAGATGTTCCGCCCGTAGGAATCCCGCACCTTCGGCGGCTCGCGGTCGATGCGGAGCGCCTTCTGCATCTCCGGCGACGTGAGCAGGTCGAACGCCTTCGCCTGGATCGCGTCGTGTTCCAGCACGGTCGTGTTGCCGCCGAGCTTGCCGACGAGTTGCTTCCGCACGTCGAGCCGGGACGGGTCCACGTCCGGGCCGAGGGTCAGCTCCGGCATGTCGAAGTTCGGGGCGTTCGGGTCCTTCAGGATGAAGAACGGGTCGCGGGGCTTGCCGAGGAACCCGCCGTAGAACCCCGGCTGTGGCGGCCCGCCCGCGCCTTCTTTCGTGATGTACGGCAGCGACACGTAGGGCACGACGGCCGACCGCGGCGGCTTGAGCATGCCCATGACGGAGCCGACGGCCGGGTGGTCGTTCGGGGTGAACGTGGACGCCGAGTTGTCGCCGCGGTCGTGGCCGGTGAGCGCCGTGTAGACGCCGGCGGCGTGCGCGTTGTTGACGCTGTGGTGGGCCGACCGGATGAGCGCCGACCGGTGCATCCAGTTGGCCGTCTTCGGCAGGTGCTCGCCGAACTGGACGCCGGGGACGGTGGTGGGGATCGGCTTGAACTCGCCGCGGATTTCGGGCGGCGCGTCCGGCTTCGGGTCCCACATGTCCAGGTGCGGCGGCCCGCCGTTGAGGAAGATGAGGATGCAGTGGTCGGCGTGTGTCTTCGCCGGGTTGGCGCGGAGCAACTGCGGGAGCGTAAGGCCGAGCGCGGCGGCCCCGCCGGCGGCGATCATCTCGCGGCGGGACACCCGCGGCCCGCGGCAGGGGGGGGTGGACATCGGCGAACGCCCTCGGACAGCGGAGGGATGGCAGGAAGTTGAAGTATCGCCGATTTCGCCGGCCGGGGCAAGTGTTTGTGTCAACGGCGAGCGTCGGGGCGTAAGCCCGACGTGGCTGCACCACGGGCAACGAGTTCTACGTCACCGACAATAGCCGCTGTGGGCGTGCAGCCACGTCGGGCTTACGCCCCGACGCTCGCCGTTGCGACGGGTTCAAGTTTTCGCTTCGTTCGACCGATAACTCGATGTGCCGCCGTCTCGGAACAGCATTCCCATGCGGGCCTGTGTCGTCATCGCGATCCTCGGGTTGTCGGCCGGCTGCGCCTGGACGCCGAAGCCCTACGCGACCGACCCGCTGATCCGCACGCGGACGGCCCTCCCCGGCGACCCGCTCGCGCCGGCCGCCGCCCCGCCGCGGGCCGTGCCCGAGCCGCCGGACCCGCCGGACGGCGAGTTGGTGGCGTCCGCCGGCTACGTCCCGCAGAACGTGCGGTAGCCGCACTCGTCGGCCGGCGGGTCGCGGTACTTCGCCAGCCCCGGCCGGTCCTCGAACGGCGACGCCAGCGCCGCGAGGAGGTCGTGCAACGGCGACAGGTCGTCCCGCTCCGCCGCGGCCAGTGCTTCCTCGACCCGGTGGTTCCGCGGGATCACGGCCGGGTTCGCGGCCCGCATCGCGGCGGCGACCTCGCCGGCCGGTCGGCCCTCGCGGCCGAGCCGGTCCCGCCACCGGGCGTGCCACTCGCGGAACGCCGGCTCGTCGTACCGGTCGCCCGCCGGCGGCCCCTCGCCCGACAGGTCGCGGAACACGTTCGTGAAGTCGGCCCGGACCTTCTGCATCCAGTCCAACAACCCCTGCGCCAGCTCGCGGTCGGCCGCCTCCTCCGTCGCCAGCCCCAGTTTCGCCCGCATCCCGGCCAGCCAGTACGCCCCGAACCGGTCCGGGAACTCGTTGAGCACCTCCGTCGCCACGGCGACCGCCTGGTCCCCGTCCGGGGCGAAGAGCGGCAGCAGCGCCTCGGCGAACCGGGCCAAGTTCCAGTGCGCGATCGCCGGCTGGTTTCCGTAGGCGTACCGGCCGCCGCGGTCGATCGAGCTGAACACCGTCGCCGGGTCGTAGGCGTTCATGAACGCGCACGGGCCGTAGTCGATCGTCTCGCCGGACACGGCCATGTTGTCCGTGTTCATCACCCCGTGGATGAACCCGGCGTGCTGCCACCGGGCGATCAGGGCCGCCTGCCGGTCGAGCGCGGCCCGGAAGAACGCGACGTACTTCCCCGGCCCGTCGGGGATCGTCGGGTAGTGCCGGGCGATGGCGTAGTCCGCCAGCGCCCGGAGCGTCGGCTCGTCCCGGCGGGCGGCGGCGTACTCGAACGTGCCGACGCGGATATGGCTTTCCGCCACGCGGGTGAGGACCGCGCCCCGGAGCACCCGCTCGCGGAGGACCGGCTCGCCGGTCGTGACGACGGCCAGGGCGCGGGTCGTCGGGACGCCGAGCGCCGCCATCGCCTCGCCGATGACGTACTCCCGGAGCATCGGGCCGAGGGCGGCCCGGCCGTCGCCGCGGCGGGAGAACGGGGTCGGCCCGGTCCCCTTGAACTGCACGTCCACCCGCCGGCCGGCCGGGGTGACGTGCTCGCCCAGCAGGATGGCGCGGCCGTCCCCGAGCATCGTGAACCCGCCGAACTGGTGGCCGGCGTACGCCTGCGCCAGCGGGTGCGCCCCGGCCGGCAGCTCCTGGCCGGCGAACAGGGTCGCGGGCGAGGGGACCGCCGAAAGGTCGAGGCCGAGTTCGCCCGCGAGCCGGTGGTTCAGGATCGAGACGCGCGGGTCCCGCACCCGGACCGGCGCGGCCGGGGCGTGCAGCGTGTCGGGCAGCCGGGCGTAGGTGTTGTCGAACCGCCAACCGACGGCGTCGGACGGGGTGGTCATCGTGTTCCTCAAAACGGCTCGAATCACCAACGACTAACGGTGGCGAAGTTCGCCCTGGGACCGCGGGCGTCCCGCCCGCCCACCTTCCCATCACGGGGACCAGCCTTACGCGGCTGGGCGCGAAGCGGGCGGGACGCCCGCGGTCCCAGGGGGTTGAAACCGTGTCGTGCCCCGACGAGGGGCGTCACCCCGCCGGGGGGCGGGCCGGCGTCTCGGCCAGCACCCGCTCCAGCACGGCCGGGTCGGGCGGCTTGACCAGGTGGCCGTCGCACCCGGCCTCGTGCGACTTCCGCCGGTCCTCGTCCTGGCCCCACCCGGTCAGGGCGAAGATTCGCACCGCCCGGCCCCACGGTTCCGACCGGATGCGGCGGGTGGCGTCGAACCCGTTCAGGTTCGGCATCCCCAGGTCCATGAAGATCAGGTCCGGGCGGACGGCCGCCGCCCGCTCGACCGCCTCCAGCCCGTCGCGGGCCGTGTGGACCTCGCTGCCCATGAGGGACAGCATCAGGCCGAGCGTCTCGGCCGCGTCCGCGTTGTCGTCCACGACCAGTACCGTCCGCCGGGCGACCGCCCCGACCGCCCCGTCCGTCGCGACGGGGCGGGGCGCGTCCGCGACGGCCGGCAGCCGGACCACGAACTCGCTGCCGCGGCCGCGGCCCTCGCTCTTGGCCTCGACCGTGCCGCCGTGCAACTCGACCAGCCGCTTTACGATGCTCAACCCGATCCCCAGCCCGCCCCGCGACTTCTCCAGCGACTGGTCGCCCTGCGTGAACAGGTCGAACACCTTGGGCAAAACCTCGGCGGGAATCCCGATGCCGGTGTCGCGGACGGTCACGACCGCCTCGCCGCCCTGCCGTTCGACCGTCAACCAAATGCGGCCGCCGGGGTCGGTGTACTTCACGGCGTTCGTCAGCAGGTTGCCGACGGCCTGCGCCAGCCGCGTCGGGTCGCCGTCCGCCACGACCGGGGCCGGCGGGAGCGCCACCGTCAGCTCGTGGCCGAGTTCCCGGACGGTCGGCTCGACCGTCTCGACGGCGCTGCGGGCGACCGCCGCCAGGTCCACCCGCTCCTTCTTCAACGCGACCTTGCCGCGGCTGATCCGGCTCACGTCCAGCAGGTCGTCCACCATCCGGACGAGGTGCGCGACCTGCCGCTCCATGATGCCGCGGACGCGGGCGAACGCCTCCCCGGCGGCCGGGCTACGGCGGACGATCTCCAGGCCGTTGCGGATCGGCGCGAGGGGGTTCCGCAACTCGTGCGCCAGCAGTGCCAGGAACTCGTCCTTCTTCCGGTCCGCGTCCCGCAGCTCGGCCTCCACCCGCTTGCGGGCCGAGATGTCGCGGAACACGAGGACCGACCCGACGACCCGGCCGTGCTCGTCCCGGATCGGGGCGGCGGAATCGTCGATCGGCCGGGCCGCCCCGTCCCTCGCCCGCAGGACGGTGTGGTTCGCCAGCCCGACGGTGACGCCGTCCCGCAGCACCTTGTCCACCGGGCTTTCGACCGCCGCGCCGGTGTCCTCGTTGACGATGTCGAACACGTCCGCGAGTTTGTTACCGACCGCCCCGGCCGTCCACCCGGTCAGGTGTTCCGCCACCGGGTTGATGAACGCGACCCGGCCGTCCGCGTCGGTCGCGATGACGGCGTCGCCGATGCTCGTGAGCGTGGTCCGGAACCGCTCGCGTTCGAGCTTCAGGTCGGCGTTCGCCCGCACCAGTTCGGCCGTCCGCTCGGCGACCATCCGCTCCAGTTCCTCCGGGCTGCGCATGGAGAGGACGCGGGGGATGATCGGGATGAGGGCGAGGACGGTCGCCCACGACACGACGGCGGTGAACAGCTTGATGCCACCGGCCAGCCGGTACGCCGGCCACCAGAAGATGATCGCTTCCATCAGGTGCGTCGTGCCGCACGCCAGGATGAACGCGCCGAACAGCAGGAAGACTTTTCGGAACGGCAGGTCGGTACGGCGGAGGGCGAAGACCGCCAGCACGACCGGGATGGCGACGTAGGCCGACCAGACGCCGAGGTCCGAGAGGATGTGCAGCCACCCGTGGGCGGCGGACCAGTTCCCGCACGACCACCGGGCCGGGAAGTCCGACGTGTCGAACACGCGAGCGAGGGCGTTCAAGGCCGCTCTCCGGGGTGGGGGAGGTTGCGCGAAACGGGGTGGGGAACGGCCGACGGGCCGCCGGGCGTTGGGGACGGGACGGCCCGTTGATTCTAGCAACCGGGCCGTTACCGGTCGATTTCGCCCATGACGATGTCCAGGCTGCCGAGGATGGCCGGGATGTCCCCGACGAGGCAGCCGCGGCACAACTCCTCGACCACGCTCAGGTTGCTGAAGCACCCGGACCGCGCCCGCACCCGCAGTGGGACCGCCTCCTTGCTTGGCCGGCCGACGACGTGGAACCCCATCTGCCCCCGCGGGGCCTCCGTCTCGACGTACACCTCGCCGCCCGGCAGCGTCCGCGGCGGCTCGACCCGGTGCGACCCCGTCGCCGACGGGTAGCGGTCGAGCGCCTGCCGGCAGATGTGGACGCTCTGCAACACTTCCATCATCCGCACGTAAAACCGGTGCCAGCAGTCGCCGACGACCGCCCCCGGCGGGGCGCGGTCGAACGGCGGGACCGGCACGTCGAACGCGTACCTCTCGTAGCCGGAGTAGGGTTCCGTCTTGCGGAGGTCCCAGGGCGGGTCGCCTTTCGTCGCGTCGAGCGACCCGCGGAGGACGGCCCCGGTGCAGCCGTAGTTGATCGCCATGTCCCGCGGCAGCACGCCGACGCCGGCCGTCCGCTTCACGAAGATGTGGTTGTCCGTCAGCATCGCGTGGTAGTCCGCGATGTTCGGCGTGAAGTAGTCCAGGAAATTCCCGCAGCGGGCGACGAAGCCGTCCGGCAAGTCATCGTGGACGCCGCCGATCGTGACGTAGCTGTAGGTGAGCCGCGCGCCGCACACGTCTTCAAAGAGGTCGAGGATGTGTTCCCGCTCGCGGAAGGCGTACAGGAACGGGCTGAAGCTGCCGAGGTCGAGGCCGTAGGCCCCCATGCCGACGAGGTGGGACGCGATCCGGTTCAGCTCGCACACCAGCACGCGGATGACCTGGGCCTTCTCCGGCACGGGCAGGCCGCAGAGCTTCTCGACCGCGAGCGCGTAGCCGAGATTCATGTTCATGGCGGCGAGGTAGTCCATCCGGTCCGTGTACGGGATGAACTGGACGGGGGTGACGTTCTCGCCGATCTTCTCGGCGCAGCGGTGGAGGTAGCCGAGGTGCGGCGTCACCTCGCGGACGATCTCGCCGTCGGTGCGGAGGACGAGCCGGAGGACGCCGTGCGTGCTGGGGTGCTGCGGCCCCATGTTGATGAGCATCTCGTCCGTGCGAACGTCGAACTCGACCAGCTCCGTTTGCATCGACGGCCCTCGGCGGCGGAAGGGTTAGTTTACGGACCGGCAAACGCGCGGGACGGGAACGAAAAGCGGCGGGCGGGTGCGACCTCGTCTCGCTCCCGCCCGCCGCGAATTGCCGCCCGGTGCGTTACTTCTTCCCCTCCAACTCGTTGGCGAGGTCGCCGGCGTCGTACACCTTCCGCAGGCTCTCGACCATCGCCCGGCTGTCCACGCTGACCGCGCGGGCCTGCTCCTCCGTGTACACGAAGTCCAGCACCAGCGACTGGATGTTGCCGTCGAAGATCAGGCCCACCACCTCGCCCTTCTGGTTCACCACCGGCGACCCGCTGTTGCCGCCGATGATGTCGGCCGTGCTCACGAAGTTGAACGGCGTCTTCAGGTCCAGGCTCTGCTTCTTCTCCTCCCACCGCTTCGGCAACTCGAACGGGTACTTGTTCCCCTGCTCCTTGCTCCGCTCGTACAGCCCGCCCATCTCCGTGAACGGCGGGACCGCCTTGCCGGCCTCCGTGTACCCCTTCACCGGGCCGAACGCCAGCCGCAGCGTGAACGTCGCGTCCGGGTACGTGTTCGTCCCGTCCAGCGCGAACCGGGCCTTCGCCAGCGCCGCCATCGCCTGCCGCCGCGGCTCGTCGATCTCCGTCTCCGCCTTCTTGCGGATCGCCCGCGCCGGGCCGTCCACCAACTTCGCCACCGCGACCATCGGGTCGGCCTCGTCCGCCCCCTTCTCGAACATCGCCTTCCGCGCCGCCACGTCCTTCACCTTCGTCCCGCTGACCAGCTCGTACGCCCGCTCCTTCGGCGACTTCCCGGCCAGCACTTGCTTCACCAGCTCGTGGTCCGCCCCCATCGTCGTGGCGAACAGCGTCAGCCCGTCGGCGAGCTTCAGAATCTCGAAGTCGTCGTGGATCGGCTCGTCCGAGAAGAGGCCCTGCTTCAAGGAGCCGAGGCGGGCGTCGCCGAACTCCGGCAGCCGCTCGCGGGGCGACTTGGCCTTCTCCTCCGTGTACCGCAAGAGCGTCCGGGCGATGCCGAACAGTTGGCTGTTAAACGCCGCCCCGCCCTCCAGGAGCGTCGCCTCCTTGATGTACGCCACCCGCTTCTGCTGCCCCGCGGCGATCGTCTCGAACGCCTTCGCGGCCTCGGCCGGGACCTTGTCCGCGTTCGCGGCGATGAAGTCCTTCAGCCGCTTCTCCTCGGCCGCCTTGCGGGCCATGATCGACGGGTCGAGCAGCCCGCCGAGGCCGCCGATCCGCGCCTTCCGGCTGTTCTGGATGCCGAACAGTTCGTCCTCGCCCTTCTGCCGGTTGTCCTCGCTCCGGGCGACCCACGACCCGATGTTCACCTCCATCCGGTAGAGCCGCTGCATGAGGAACGGGTAGCCGGTGTCGCGGAGGTATTCCAACTCGGCCATCGTGTTCTGCCGGTTCGTGCGGCCGGGGTGGCCGGACACGAACGTCAGTTCGCCGTCCTTCGCGCCGCCGGCGCTCCACTTCAGGTAGTGCTCGCACTTGAGCGGCTGGTCGTTCTCGTAGACGCGGAAGAAGCACATGTCCAGGCAGAACCGCGGGTACTCGAAGTTGTCCGGGTCGCCGCCGAAGAACGCGACGGCCTTCTCCGGGGCGAACACGAGGCGGATGTCCGTGTACTTCTTGTACGTGTACAGGTGGTAAGCCCCGCCGGCGTACAGCGTCACCACGTCGGCGCGGACGCCCTTCGCTTCATCGGCCCCGGCCTTCTCGATCTCGGCGATCTTCCCCTGCCGGGCCTTGAACGCCTCGGCCGGCGGCATGCCGTCCTTCACCGCGGCGTTCACGTCCGCGGTCACGTCCTTGATGTTCTGGAGGCAGTTCAGCTCCAGCGCCTTGCACTTGATCTCCTCGGCCGGGGTCTTCGCGTGGAACCCGTCCTTGAGGTAGTCCTTCTCCTTCGTCGAGAGCTTCTGGAGGTCGTCGGCCCCGACGTGGTGGTTGGTCATGACGAGGCCGTTGGCGGACACGAAGCTGCCGGACCCGCCGCTGTTGAACCGGACGCTGGCCTTTTGCAGGTGGTCCAGCCAGGCGTCGGTCGGCTCGAACCCGTACTTCTCCTTGAGGAGTTTCTTGGGCACGTTGTTGAACAGCCACATGCCCTCGTCGCCGAAGGTCGGCGTCATCGTCATGGCGATCCCCGCGGCGACGGCCGCCCAGGTGCGAACGCGGAAGCGCATAACCTCTCCCCTCGATGTGCCCGCGGGTCCGCCGCGGGTGGTAGGCATTTATAGGCGAGACGCGGGGGAAAGTTTAGCGCGGCGATAAGGCTTTCGGACATGCAACGGCGAACGCCACGGCGTGAGCGTGGCGGTTCCTCTCAGCGGGGAGGAACCGCCACGCTCACGCCGTGGCGTTCGCCGTTGATGCGTGGCGGTCACTCGCCCTTGTTGAAGTAGTTCACCACCGCCAGCGCGACGCCGACGACGGCCAGCACCAGGCCGCAGTAGATGATCGCCCGCATCGTCGCGTACATGTTCCGCAGGCCCCGCAGCGCCCCCATCAGGTGCCACACGTCCTCGTTCTTCGTCTCCACGATCTTCCGGAACGACGCGGCCGCCCCGCCCGTCCAGAACCCGATCGCCAGGCACAGCAGCATCGACGCCCCGAGGCCGATCGCCGGGAAGAAGTTCTCCCGGTTCTTCAGCGTGTGCAGGAGCTGGAACGCGAAGAAGATCGCGAACACGAGGCCGAGCAGCTGCATCAGCGACGCGACCACCCGCATCGCGTCCGCGAGGCCGCCGATCGTCCGGTTGTGCTCCTCGGTGAACTCGTACTGGCTCGACTTGTACTCGACCGGCTGCGGGGCGGTCGCGGGCGGCGGCGGGGGTTGCGGGTCCATGTTGCACCTCGACGACGGGGCGGGCGTGCGGCGATTGTACGGACGGCGGCCGTGGGTGGAACCCGGAGCGGGAGCGATGGGGTGTGTCTCGGCAGGACAAACACCCCGTCGCTCCCGCTCCGGGTTCCACGGTGACAGGGACGAACGGGCACGGCCTACCCGCCGGTGACCCGCGGCAGGTAGACGCGGACCGTCGTGCCGAGGCCGACGGCCGAGTCCACCCGGATGAACCCGCCGGCCCGCTCGACGATCTGCTTGACGATGGCCATGCCCATGCCGGTCCCGGCCGTCGCCCGCTTCGTCGTGAAGAACGGCTCGAACATCCGCGCCCGCGTTTCCTCGTCCATGCCGACGCCGGTGTCGGCGACGGCGAGCAGGGCGTAGACGCCGTGGTGCGCCGCGTCGCCGTTCACGTCCTCGGCGGACACGCGGGCGGTCAGGATGCCGCCGGACGGCATCGCGTCGCGGGCGTTCAACACCAGGTTCATGACGACCCGCTCCAGCCGGGCCGGGTCGATGAACACGCGGCCGACGCCGGGGTCGCGGTGGAACTGGACGTGCCACGCCGGGCCGGCCGCCGACCGGACCAGCGGCAGCACCCGCTCGACGGCGTCGGCCAGTTTCACCACCTGCGGGGCGTCCGCCTCCGCCCGGCCGAACGCCGCCATCTCCTGCACCAGCGTCGCCCCGCGGTTGCCGGCCTCCAGGATGTGCCCGGCCATGTCGAGCACGTCCTTCGGCAGCGTGCGAACCCGCAGGATTTCCGTGGCGAACCCGATGACCACGGTGAGGATGTTCTTGAAGTCGTGGGCCGCCCCGGCCGCGACGCGGGCCAGCACCTCCGCCTGCTCGAGGCCGAGGAGCATCTCGCACGTCTGCTGGAGGACGGCCTGCGACTCCTGCAGGTCGGCCGCGTTCAGCTTCAGCGCGATCAGGTCCGACACGGACGCGGCGAAGTCCCGCTCCTCCGTCGTCCACTCCCGCGGCGGGCCGGAGTGCTCGTTGCACAGGACGCCGATGACCCGGCCGTCGCGGTAGATCGAGGCGTCGAGCATCGAGGCGATGCCGAGCGGCCCGAGGTACACGCCGGCGAGCTGCCGGGTGCGGGGGTCGGCGTGCGCCTGCTCGGCCGGGATCGACCGGCGGCTCTCGAGGGCCTGGAAGTAGTCCGGGAAGTCGGCCACCTGGAGCGTCGCCCCCTCGCAGAAGGTCCGCTCCTCCCGCTCGTACAGGTAGGCGCACCGCAGGGCCTTGCGGTCGGCGGTGTAGAACCAGATGCCGGCGCGGGCGACGGCGAGCGTGTCCGCGGACAGCTCGCAGGCGCGGCGGAGGATGTCCGCCAGCGGCAGGTCGGGGCCGGGGTTGAGCCGGGCGAGTTCGAGCCGGGCGGCGTCGGCCGGCCGCCGGGGTTCGTCCGCGAGGAGGGGGTTGGACATGGCACGGTTCCTGTCAGAGACGGACCGTCGAGAGAAGTGGGGATGCGTGAACTGTACCGCGGCGCGGGCCGGGACGCGAGGGGAAACTATGATCGCGATTGGAATAATGAGCGGGCGATGAGTTGGGCGGCGGGTTACGCCCCCTCGGCCGTGTCCGGGACCTGCTTCGGATCCGGCGGCTGGTTGTAGATCGTGTTCGGGAAGTGCTCGACGAGGTAATGCACCACCCGCTTCGCGGACAGGATGCCGACCGGCTTGTTCTGGTCGTCCACGACCGGCAGGTGGCGGTAGCTGCCGCCCTGCATCCGCTTCACGGCCGTCCGGATCGAGTCCTTCGGCTCGACCGTCACCGGGTCCGGCGTCATCACGTCCCGGATCGGCAGGTCGAGCGACTTGCCGCTGGCCAGGACGCGGGTGAGCAGGTCGCGCTCCGTGAAGATGCCGACGAGCCGGCCGTCGCGGACGACGAGCAGGCAGCCGACCTTCTCCCGCCGCATGAGTTCCACCGTGTCGGCCACGCGGGTGGCCGCGTCCACCTGCCGCGGCGGCGTCGGGTGCAGCCGGGCCACGCTCTCGACCTTCAGGTTGCGGGTGAGTTCCATGCGGCCATTGTGCGCCGGGCCGCGGGCGGTGACAAGGCATAGTAGTAGGCACACTCCGTGTGCCGTCTCCTTCCCGCCGCGGTGAGTTCGTCCGACTCGTTGCGACCGGCAGCAGACGGCACACGGAGTGTGCCTACTACTATGTGTCGCCTTACCCCACGAACGCGCCGTTCGTGCCGGCGAACGCGTCGAACGCGAACGCCTCCGGCGGCGTGCCGGCCGACGCGATCGTCGCGCCGGCGTAGGCCGTCACCCGCGTGCCGACGCCGGCCCCGCTGCCGACGACGATGTCGGCCTTGTTGTCCCCGTCCAGGTTCTTCACCGCCACCCGGATGCCGCCGCGGGTGCTCGGGTCGCCGGAGAAGAAGTTCGCAATCGGCGTGATCGTCGCCCCGCCGGAGTCCACCAACAGGTCGCCGTCGAACACCTGGACCCGCGGGCCGCCGCTCGGCCCGCCGCCGGCCACGATGTCCGCCTTGCCGTCCCCGTTCAGGTCCCCGAGGGCGATGAACGCGCCGTTACGGAGCGTCGGCTCGAACGCGAAGAAGTCGTTGAACAGCCGCGTCGGGTTGCTGCCCGGCAGCGTCGTGCCGTTGTACACGGCGACCCGCGGGCCGCCGCTGAACCCGGCGGCGACGGCGAGGTCGCCGATGCCGTCCCCGTTCACGTCGCCGACGGCCGCCCGCGCCCCGCCGCGGAAGTTCTTGTCCGCGATCCCGAAGAAGCTGGCGATCTTGCCGAACCCGGCCCCGTTGAACGCGTCCACCCGCGGGCCGCCGCCGCGGTCCGGCGTGATGAACAGTTCCGGGATGCCGTCGCCGGTCGTGTCGCCGGCGGCGACGTACACGCCGCCGGTGAACGTGCTCTCGAACGGCTGGAAGCTGGCGATCTGGTTGCCGGTCTTGCCGTCGAAGATCCGCACGTCGGTCGCGATGCCCGGCCCGGTCCCCATCACGATGTCCGCGACGCCGTCGCCGGTGAAGTCGGCGGCCGCCACCCGCACCCCGCCGGTGAACCCGGCCGCGAACGGGTTGTTAATCGTTTGCAGCACCGTCTTGCCGTCGGAAGCGTACAGCTTGGCGGACGCGGCGACGCCGGCGTCGGTGCCGACGGCGAAGCTGCCGATGCCGACGAGGCCGGCCGTCGAGGCCGCGACCTCGCCCGCCGACAGCCCGACGACCGGGGTGGTCCCGCCGCCGATCGCGCCGAGCTTCGTCGCCGCCCCGGTGGCCAGGTTGATGACGTACAGGGCCGTGTTCCCGGACACCGTCAGGGCGGCGAATGCATTCCCGGCGGCCGGGTCGTTGGACTTGGCCACGGTCACGCTCGCCGGGATGTCGAACCCGGTCACGTCGGTGAAGTCGAGGGCCGCGCCGCCGAGCGTGATGCCGACGCCGCTCGTCAGCACGCCGTCGTTCGGCGGGGTTTGGATGTAAATCTTGTCCGTGCTCGCGTCGAGCGTGTACTGGGTCGTGAACGCCGCCTTGTGGAAGCCGTTCGTGTACGCCGTCGCGTCCCCCTTGGACGCCGTGCCGCCGACGTTGAGGTTGCCGTCCGGTTGCGTGCCGGCCACGGCCGCGTCGAAGTCCACGGCCGCCCCGGTCGTCGGATCGACGCGGAAGTTCGACCCGGCCCCGGCGAGGGTGGTGACGACCCGCAGCTTGTCCACCGTCGGGTTGATGTCGATGCCGAAGCTCGTGCCGGCCGGGAACGTGATGGCCGCCCCGGTCCCGTCCACCAGCGCGATGCCCGCGCCGACCGGCGTGGTCCCGCCGGTCTGCGGGTCGAGGACCGCCAGCCGGATCGTCTTCGCCGTCGTGTCCTGGACGAGCGCCAGGTACTGGCCGGTGGACGGCCGCCGGTCGAGGCCGACGATCGCCTCCGTCGCGCCGAGGCCGCCGACCGCGACGGTCGTGGCCGTGCCCGGCGTGAGGGAGTTGAACCGGAGGACGTTCCCGCCGGCGACGGCGACGAACGGCGTGCCGGTCGTCGCCAGGTTCGGCTGGACGGCCAGCCCCTGCACGGCGACGCTGCCGCCGCCGGCCGCGATGCCGAAGTTCCCGACCTTCGTGGCCTTCCCGTTCGTCAGGTCGATGGCGTACAGCGACGGGACGCCGGCCACGGTCAGGGCCGCGAACCCGGCCCCGGCGGTGACGGCGGTGTTCGACGTGTCCACCGTCACCCCGGCCGGGATGTCGAACCCGGTGACGGCCGTGAAGTCGATGTTCGCGCCGGCGACGCTGACGCTGACGCCGGCCGTCTGCGTGCCGTTGTTCGGCGGGTTCTGGATGAACAGCTTGTCGGTCGCGGCGTCGAGCGTGTACTGCGTCGTCGCGGTCGCGTTCGGCCCGTTGTTCGTGTACGCGGTCGCGTCCACGGTCGTCGTCCCGCCGCTGGCCGCCCCGTCCGGGTTGATGCCCGGCGTGCCGGCCGCCCCGTCCACGATGCCGCCGGTGTTCGGGTTGATGCGGAAGTTCACCCCGGCGTCGGTGACGACCCGGAGCCGGTCCACGGTCGGGTTGAAGTCCACGCCGAAGTTCGTGCCGGCGACGGCGACCGGGTTGCCGTCCCCGTCGGTGAACTGGGTCGGGGCGGCGGACAGCGGCGTGGCCGTGCCGGTCTGCGGGCTGATGGCGTACAGCCGGACGGCCCCGGCCCCGTTGGACGTGAGGCCGTACAGCTGCCCGTTCTGCGGCCGCACGTCGATCCCGACGAGGTTCTCCCCGGCCCCGAGGCCGGTGACGTTCGTGACCGTCCCGGCCCCCGGCGTCGCGGTGTCGAACGCGAAGATCGCGTTGTTCGACAGGGCGAACGCGGCCACGGGCGTGGTGCGGTCTTCCAGTTGCGTCACGTGCGGCCGGAACGAGGCGGTCATCATGCGTCGCTGCATCTTCGTCACGGTGCGAACTCCGCGGCTCGGGGGTTGAGAGGCGCGCCGCCCGGTCCGAGCCGGAGACCGGTGGCGGTAGGTCGTGGGTGGGGCGACGGCACCCGGAACTTCGACAGGCACGAATCGTGGGCGGACCGGGCCGTTAAGATTGGACGAACGCGAATATCTTGTGCAATCGGACCCGTTTTGCCAGTCCTGAAGGTGGGAAAAACCGAGAGTTTGGGGGCTTCGTGAGATCGTTAGAAAGATGGGAGCAAAACTCGTGATCGGCGGTACGTCGGCACATCCGTTGCAACCCTCTTCCCGCCCGTCGTACCTTGGATGCCCGTGGGGTGGTTGCCATGAATGCCGTCGTGCCCTTGTTTGCGCTCGCCTTGCTCGCTGCTCCCGGCCGCGCCGCCGGGCCGCTCGAAATTCCCGCCCACGAGACGGACATCTTCTCGCTCGCGTTCTCCCCGGACGGCAAGGCGTTGGCTTCCGCGAGCAAGGACCGCGCGGTCGCGGTGTGGAACGCGGCGACCGGCGACAAGGTCCACGCGCTGACGGGCCACGCGGCCGACGTGCTGCGGGTCGCGTACTCCCCGGACGGGGCGCGGCTCGCGTCCGCCGGGGCCGACGGGCAGGTCAAAATCTGGGACCCGCAAACCGGGAAGGAGTTGCGGTCGATCAGGGCGCACGGCAACTGGGTGAGCGGGATCGCGTACAGCCCGGACGGGAAGTGGCTGGCGACGGCCAGCGCGGACAAGACGGCCGCCGTGTGGGACGCGGCGAGCGGCGCGGCCCGCTGCACGTTCAAGGGGCACGCCGCCGAGGTCTGGGGCGTGGCGTTCGCCCCGGACGGGAAGACCGTCGCCTCTTGTTCAAAGGACCAGACCGTCCGGGTCTGGGACGCGGCCACGGCCGAGCCGGTCCGGGAGTTGAAGGGGCACAAGGGCGAGGTATACACGGTCGCCTTCCACCCGACGGACGGCCTGATCGCGAGCTGCGCGTCGGACGGCACGGTCAACCTGTGGGACCCCGCCAGCGGCGACGTGGTGCGGACGCTCAAGGGCCACAAGGGGACGGTCTACACGGTCGCGTTCGCGGGTCCGGTGATCGCCAGCTCGTCGGCGGACAAGACGGCCCGGGTGTGGGACGTGAAGACCGGCAAGGCGGTGAAGGAGCTGCCGGCGCACAAGAACGAGGTGCTCGCGGTGGCGGTGTCCGCCGACGGGACCCGCGTGGCCACGGCCGGGAAGGACCGGGTCGTCCGCGTCACGCCGACGGACCGACTCGCCGGGAAGTGAGGTCGCGATGTTCGACTACACCCTCGACTTCAAGGCGATCGACTTCCGCGACCACCCGGAGCTTTACCGCGTCGGCAAGGGCGAGCAGGGCGTCCTACTCGTCGAGCCGTACAAGGGCGAAATCCTCCCGCACTGGCGGTTCAAGACCGTGGCCGAGGCGAAGAAGTCGTCGGCGAAGATTTACAAGCTGTTCCTCGCGTACCTGCGGGCGAAGGACTTCCCCGGCGCGGACATGGCTCGGAAGTTCCTCCAGATGGGCTGGACGCGGGCGCGGCGGTACGCGAACCACAAGGGCGGCCGGAAGTACGACGCGGACGGCAAGCCGCTGCCCCGCGTCGAGGACGCGGAGAAGGCGGCGGCCGCGGCCGTGTTCTACGAGCGGTACGTCGCCGCCCGCGAGCACCCGGAGTACCGCCGCCAGCGGCACAGGCACGTCGAGAGATACGAGGCAGCGTAGCTGCCGATTCTTGTGGAACCCGGCGCGGGAGCGACGGGGTGTGGGACTGATCCCACACCCC
>JAESGS010000414.1_pt1 | contig 34275 bp, 45 predicted proteins | sample 9269761 | NCBI WGS metagenome assembly JAESGS01 (sample SAMN15741799, study PRJNA653493) | algae metagenome | isolation source: Cyanosarcina radialis HA8281-LM2 and co-occurring heterotrophs from damp... | place: USA: Makauwahi cave, Hawaii | collected 2011-01-06 | reverse complement strand
TGGAAGCGGCCGTTCTGCGACCTCATCCACTTCCAGCGCGACCTGCCGGCGAACCGTGCGCCGGACCGCAAGCTTCTGATCGTTGCGCCGATGTCGGGCCACTATGCGACGCTGCTGCGCGGCACGGTGGAAGCGATGCTGCCGCATGCCGAGGTCTACATCACCGACTGGATGGATGCCCGCATGGTGCCGGTGACTGCCGGCCGTTTCGACCTCGACGACTATGTCGACTATCTGATCGACATCTTCCACACGCTTGGCCCCGACACCCATGTGATGGCGGTGTGCCAACCTTCGGTGCCGGTGCTTGCCGCCGTGGCGGTGATGGAGGCGCGCGGCGACAGGAACGTGCCGACCACCATGACGCTGATGGGCGGGCCGATCGACACGCGCCGCAACCCGACCGCCGTCAACCAGCTCGCCGAAGAGCGCGGCACGGCGTGGTTCCGCGACAATGTCATCATGCAGGTGCCGTGGCCCGCACCTGGCTTCCTGCGCGAGGTCTATCCCGGTTTCCTGCAGCTGTCCGGCTTCATGAGCATGAACCTCGAGCGGCATCTCACCGCTCACAAGGAGTTCTTCATGCATCTCGTGAAGAACGACGGCGACAGCGCCGAGAAGCACCGCGACTTCTACGACGAATATCTGGCGGTGATGGATCTCACCGCCGAGTTCTACCTGCAGACGGTGGAGACCGTGTTCGTGCGCCACGCGCTGCCCAAGGGCGAGATGATGCATCGCGGCCACAAGGTCGACCCGTCGGCGATCCGCAACGTGGCGCTGTTCACCGTCGAAGGCGAGAACGACGACATATCGGGAGTCGGGCAGACGCAGGCCGCGCATGACATCTGCACCGGCATTCCGGCTTCGATGCGTGTGCATTACCTGCAGCCGAAGGTCGGCCATTACGGCGTCTTCAACGGCTCGCGCTTCCGCGCCGAGATCGCGCCGCGCATCCTCGATTTCCAGGCAAGCTACGGACGCACCGGCCGACGGGCGAAGCCACGGATCGTGCATTCAAAGTCCTGATTCTGACGCCTGTCCTCATTCCAGACCTGCGGCACACTTTTGGGAGACATGCGTAGCCTCGCAGCCTCTCACGCGGATGTTGCAAAATAGCCGCGACGCCGCTTCGCCAGTAACCATCTCCCCAAACGTCACTTGTAATTGGCCGCAAATCGCCATTAACGTTCCGTTAACAAGAGTGGCGAGGGGCCGGGGGCATGAAGTGCTCAGGGGTGGCCCGAACGCCGGCAGGGGTGGCCGCCGGGATAGCTTTCGGGCTTGTCATGACATTGTTGGGTTCGCCTACGGCAACCGCCGGCGGGTCGCAGTCCATGCTGACTGGCGGGCTGACGTCGCAACCCATCGGCCACTACGAATTCTGCAAGGCCAATCCGGCGGAGTGCTCGGTCCGGCTGCGTGACAGCGGCCCGCTGCGTTTCGACAGCAAGCTCTGGCAGCAGATTGCCGAGATCAATGTGCGGGTCAACGCCGCCGTGAAGCCGATGAACGACTTCGACATCTACGGCAAGGACGAAGTGTGGGCCTATCCGAAGGGCGCTGGCGACTGTGAAGACTATGTGCTGGAGAAGCGCCGCGACCTGATGAAGCTCGGCATTTCGCTGACCGACCTGCTGATCACCGTGGTGCGCAAGCCGGACGGCGAAGGCCATGCGGTGCTGACGGTGCGCACCGACGCCGGAGACTATATCCTCGACAACCTCTCCGACACGGTGAAGCCGTGGGAGGCGACGGGTTATCGGTTCCTCAAGCGCCAGTCGACCACCCATACCGGCCGATGGGTTTCTATCCGCGAAGGCAACACCACACTGGTCGGCTCGGTGAACTGAGCTTCGCCTGACAGGACTGGATTATGAGGCCGGGTGGATATTCCAGCCGGCCTTTTGATTCGTGCCTTACGCCGCCTGCGCCAGTCGCTCGCCGGGCATGCGGTAGGAGATCGCTTCGGCGAGATGCATGCGCCCGACCGTTTCTGCTTGTTCCAAGTCTGCCAGCGTGCGTGCGACCTTCAGCACGCGGTGATAGGCGCGCGCCGAGAAGGACAGCTTCTCGCTTGCCTCGCGCAGCAGTGCCAGGCCGGCGGCATCGGGAGCGGCAAGCGTCTCGACGACATTGGTCGGCGCCTGCGCATTTGTGGAGATGCCGGGCAGGCCGAGTGCATCGAAGCGCTCGCGCTGGATGGAGCGCGCCTTCTCGACACGCGCGGCGACCGAAGCGCTCTTCTCGGCACTGGACGGGCGGATCAGGTCGCTTGCCGAAACGGCGGGAACCTCGATGCGCAGGTCGATACGGTCGAGCAGCGGGCCGGAGATGCGCCCCTGGTATTCGCTCTGGCAGCGCGGCCCGCGCAGGCAGCGATAGCCGGGCTCGCCGGCCATGCCGCAGCGGCACGGATTCATTGCCGCCACGAGCTGGATGCGGGCGGGATAGGCGACCCGCGCATTGGCGCGCGCGATCACGCATTCGCCGGTCTCCAGCGGCTGGCGCAGCGAATCCAGCGCCTGCGGCAGGAATTCCGGGAACTCGTCGAGGAACAGCACACCGTGATGGGCAAGCGAGGCTTCGCCAGGCCGGATGCGCAGCCCGCCACCGACCATGGCCGCCATCGAGGCCGAATGATGCGGCGAACGGAACGGCCGGCGGCTGCTCAACTTGCCGTCGGCAAGCTCGCCGGCGACGGAAGCGATCATCGAGACTTCGAGCAACTCGCGCGGCGACAGCGGCGGCAGGATGGAGGGCAGGCGCTGCGCCAGCATCGACTTGCCCGAACCAGGCGGACCGACCATCAGCATGTTGTGGCCGCCGGCGGCTGCCACCTCCAGCGTGCGCTTGGCGCTTTCCTGGCCCTTGATGTCGGCGAGGTCTGGCAGGTCGCCGGCCGGCTGGCGGATTTTAGCTTCCGGTCGCGCGATGAGCTGCGTGCCGCGGAAATGATTGGCAATGGCGATCAGGCTGCGCGGCGCGATGATCTCCATGCCGGCACCCGCCCACGCGGCCTCCGGCCCGGAAGCGGCTGGGCAGATCAGGCCCTTGCCCATGCCATTGGCTCCGATCGCGGCCGGCAGCGCGCCGGCAACCGGCGCGATGGTGCCGTCGAGTGCCAGCTCGCCCAGCACCACAAAACCGGCCAGCGCGTCGCCGGGCACGGCGCCGAGTGCGGCCATCAGGCCGAGTGCGATCGGCAGGTCGTAGTGGCTGCCTTCCTTGGGCTGGAATGGCGGGGGTTCCTATGATCGCCTCAACTGGCCGATGTTTCCGCGACCGTTACGTTTTATGGGCTCCGCGTTGTCTGCTCTTCGCTCAGTGTGGTTCGGGTTGGCGCTTGTTTTCCTTTTCGTGGTGAGCCTATGGTGAGCAAGATCATTGTCCGGGTGGCAGCGCGTGCCAAAACTCACCAAGACCATCGTCGAAGCCGCAGAACTCCGCGTAAAGCAGTACACGCTGTGGTGCTCGGATCTGAAGGGTTTCGGTGCCTATATCCACCCTACTGGCAAGCGGACGTATTTCGTCGACTATCGCACGGGCGATGGGCGCCGGCGGCGGATGACGATCGGCGTGCACGGCGTCCTGACGACTGAACAGGCGCGCAAGCTTGCGATCAGCACCCTGGGCGGGATCGTGCTCGCCAAGGAAGATCCTCTGCAGGAGCGGCAGACCCGCCGTCGATCGCTTACCGTCGCGCAGCTCTGCGATCAGTATATGGCGGCAGCGAAACGCGGCTTGATCCTCGGCAGGACGTCGCGCCCCAAGAAGGCATCCACGATCGAGATTGATCGAGGCCGGATCGCCCGACACATCAAGCCACTTCTCGGCTCAAAGCTGGTGATCGAGCTCGAGCGCGCCGACGTCGCGCGTTTCGTTCGCGATGTAACGGCCGGCAAGACGGCCGTGAAAGACCGTTCAGGCAGAAACAACGCTCGGGTGGAGGTAAGGGGCGGCCCAGGTACGGCCGCGCGCACCACAGGCCTTCTTGGCGGGATCCTGACCTATGCCGTGGACGAGGGGATCATTGCTACAAACCCGGCGCGCGGCGTGAAGCTGCCTGCCGACCAAGTCCGTAATCGGCGGCTTACGGCCGAAGAATATCGGCAACTCGGTGAGGCGCTGTTGCAGAGCGACTATGAAACTCCGCAGGCAAAGACCGGCGCCTGGCTGCTGGCGCTGACCGGTTGCCGGCTGGGCGAGGTTTCGATGTTGAAGTGGCCAGAGGTCGACGAGGCCGGCGGGTGCTTCCGGCTGCAAGACAGCAAGAGCGGGCCGTCCGTGCGACCGGTGGGCAGGCGGGCTTTCGATGTCCTCGCGGGCGCCAGCCGGGTTGCGGGCTCAACGTTCGTGCTGCCAGGCCTCCGAGGCGACGGCACAGCCTACTATCGCGGCTTGGCCGGCGCGTGGGACCGCCTCATGACGCGTGCGGGTCTGGAAGGCGTCACGCCGCACACGATGCGACACAGTTTCGCGTCGGTCGCGGGCGATCTTGGATTTGCCGACAGCACGATCGGCGCCTTGCTCGGCCACGCTGGCGGGACGATCACCAGCAGGTATGTACACCGGCTGGATAGCGTCCTGGTCGCTGCTGCCAACAAGGTTTGTAGTGAAATCTATCGGCAAATGACCGGCGCCGCCGGCAACGTCGTGGATTTGCCACGCCGGGCTTAGGGCTTTCTTCCCTTTGTACGGTCAGCAGGGCCCTCATCCGCCGCTTGATCGCTATTCGCAGGATCGAGGTCCGCGGGCGGCGCGTTTCGCCTTGCTTCCATTATCTCCCTTGCACGGGCGCCGGGTTCAAAGTTATCCGACGTGGAGGGGTCGGCGGGCGCGTGAAAAACGAGGGGATCGCCATAGAGCTCGTCGCTGAACGGGTTCTCGTGCCGATCGCGCTGACGCTCTGCTTCTTCTTCTTGCCAACGCGCATATCGGTCCATGACAGCGTCTCTGAAATCGACTGGCGCGGTAACCCTCTTGTCTCGAAGAGCCACGATGGCGTCGTGGACCTCGGCAACGAGCTGATCGACTGCTTGGTACGTGTCGTCACCCTTCAAAATGGCGACCATTTCGACCAGCTCGTTTAGTTTGTCCGTGATCGTTGTGGGTGCAGGGAAGTATTGTTCAAGGCACCAGACGATCGCCTCGTTCATCGACATGTTGGCACGATCTGCCTTGGACTTGATGCGCTCGCGCATTCCCTCGGGCAGTCGGACAATGAATTTGTCCTGCTCCTTGGCCGGCTGCTGGCGTTTAGACACTCTGAAATACCCCTGACGACTCGGCCATATGGCACGCATGCCATAAATTCCGCTTGACTTAACCACCCTCCGCTTCAATATGCCAGATATGGCACTCGTGCCATATCCAAGCTGAAAAGGTGGTTAACCAATGAATGAGATCACACGCCCTCGCCTGCGTCGGTCCGAGGTGCCGGCCTACCTTATGGAAAAGCACGGCATCCCTATCGCCCTGAAGACGCTGAACAAGTTCGCCAGCAACGGCGGCGGACCGCTGATCACCTACGCCGGGCGCATCCCGCTCTACGACATCGCCAATCTCGATGCCTGGGCTGCGGGCCGGCTTTCCGCACCGGTGCGCTCGACGGCTGAAAAGCCGTCCCGTGTCGCGGCAGCCTGAAGGGAGCTGCCCCCATGACCACGAACGAAAAAGGCCCGGCCGAGGCTGTCACCTCGCCGAGCCATCGCCCAACCGATCCCCAGGAAGGAAATCCGATGAACGAGACAAGCATAGACCGGCGGCTACCATCTGTCGACCAGGCCGACGTCAAGCAGCTATTCCGAAAGGCGGTGGCGTGATGGACCGCAACATCGAAGCGATCGACGCCATCCAGCACGCCCGTCATCTGTTCGAGGCTGCGCTTATGGCTCTCGGCGACTTGTCCGATCAGCGGCAGCGCGCGGCGTTGGATGCCCTGATCTACGACGGCCTGAAGGGGCTCGTTACCGGCCTCGAGGCTCTTGGCGCCGCAGCTCCTGAAGCCGGGGGCGAAGCAAAATGATGTTCGCCGACTTGGAAGGCGCGCGACCGGCTGGGCCGCGCGCCGAAATAGTCCTTCGCGATTACCAGGAAGAGGCGTCGGCCGCGATCGTGCGCACCGTTCGGCGGGCCGGCGACTATCCCGTTGTCAGCTTGCCGACCGGTTCCGGCAAGTCGAAAGTTGCGGCCAAGGTCTGCAGCCTGCTTTCTGCCCGAGGCGATGAGCGCATCCTTGTCATCGTTCCCTCTCGCGAGTTGGCCGAGCAGAACGAGGCCGCCTTGCTCGATTTCTTTCCCGAAAGCGCCGTCGGCGTGGTCTGCGCCGCGCTCGGGCGCCGGGAGCTCAACCGCAGGATCCTCGTCGGCACGCCGCAGAGCCTTTGCGGGACGATCTCATTCGATCCCGATTTCGTCATCGTCGACGAAGCTCATCAAATGCCCCTGCACAAAGGTTCCTGGTTCGCCCGGCTGTTCGCAGGACTGCCGCGCGGCCGCGGCACACCGCGCATCGGCCTCAGCGCCACGACCTTCCGCACGGCCGACGGCGCGATCTACGGCCCCAAGGCCTGGTTTACATGCCAGCCGTATGAAATCGGCGTCGCCGAGCTCGTCGAGCGCGGATATCTGGCGCCGGTCCGCTATGTGTCGCCAGCCGCACGCATGACCGTGGTCGGCGTGGCCAAGTCCGCTGGCGATTACAACCAGGCCGCGCTGGTGCGCGCCAACATCCATCGTGTCGACCAGCAGGTTGAGGCCATACTGTCGGCGGCCGCTGATCGCCGGAAGTGCCTGATCTTCGCCGTGACCGTCGAGCACGCGCAAGCCTACGTCGACGAGCTGCGCAAGCGCGGCACGCCGGCGGCGCTCATTGTCGGCGCGATGAGCCGTGACGATCGTCGCCAGGCGGTGCGGTCGTTCAAATCCGGCGCCGTGAAATTCGCGGTGACCGTGCAGGCGGCGCTGACTGGCTTCGATGTTCCCGACATCGACCTTATCGCGTCATGCCGTCCGACCATGTCGCCTATCGTCCACACCCAGAGCATCGGCCGCGGCACTCGCCCGGCTGCGGGCAAGGCCGAATGCCTCGTGCTCGACTTCGCCGGCAACGTTCGAACTTTCGGGCCGGTGCACGACCCATATTTCGACAAGAGCGGCCAGCCGCTGGGCGGTGTGGCGCCGTGGCGCGGCTGCGGCCATTGCGGAACCTACAACCACCTCCACGCAGCCCAGTGCAGCCATTGCAGCCATGCGCTGGTTGCTGGCCGTGCCGTGACGTCGCACGAGCTCGAGTTCGGCTCGATCGCGTGGGGCAAGGAGCAGAAGGCCGTAGAGGCGCTGGTCGCCGTACATGGCACCAAGGGCCTGGCTGTCGAAAGCATCGCGTTGCACGGCTATCACAAGGCGTCAACGGGCTCGATCACGTGCATGATCAGCTATGGCCTCGGCGGCGATGCGATCATCCGGACCTGGCACAAGAACCTGAATACGAAATGGTTCGCCAGGTTGTGGGCGTCGCTGCTTGGTGACACGCCGCCGCCCAAGGCGCTGCGCGAGGCCTACGCCCGCCGTGCCGAGTTGGTGAGGCCGGCCTCGATCGACATCGAGAAGGACGGCAATTTTTGGCGCGTCGCCTCGATCGCCTACGAGGACGAGACTGACGAACGGGTGGCTGCATGAATGCATTCGTCACCCTGGCCGAGGTTGCGCGTTCGCTGCTGCACGACAAGCCGCGGCGCCGGATAATCATCCCGGAAGTGCTGCCTGCGGGCCCATCCCTCATGTACGGCCCGAGCGGCGTCGGAAAGACCGGTTTGGCGATCCGCACCGCCGTTGCGATCGGCGCGGGGCTCTTGTGGGCTGACCGGCCGGTTTCGGCAGGCAGCGTCCTTTACGTGGCAGGCGAAGACATCGAGGGGGCAAAGCTCAGATTTGTGGCTGCGGCGCACGAGCTTGGCCTAGATCCTGGCAGCCTGCCGATCGCGATCATGGAGGCACCGGCCGAGGGGCTGGTCGCCAACAGCGCCCGCATGGCCGTTGTGGCGGCAGCGAAAGCGCTGTCGAAACAAACCACCCAGGTCGCAGCCATCATGGTCGACACGCTTTCGGCGAGCTTCGGCCCGAAAAGCCAGGACGATGCAACTGCAGCGTCGGAATACATGACCAACGCCGACCGGACGGCGCGCGAGCTCGAATGCGCCTTCCTGTCCATCCACCATACCGGGAAGAACGAGAACAGCGGCATGCGCGGCAGTCGGGTGTTTTTCGACCGCGCCGACGCCGTCGTTCGCGTGGGGAAGGGGAAGGGCGACACGACATATGCTGAAGTCGAGAAGCTCCGGAATGGGCCGAGCGGAGCGCGGTTTGCCTACGACATCGATGGCATCGACGTTGCGACGGCGGGCGGCGCGATCAACACCCAGGTTATCCGGCAGTTGCGCGGCCTGCAGCCACAGGCGATATCGAGCGACGATGCGAAAGCTCTGAGGAAGCAGACGATAGCCGATCAGATGCTGGCCGCGCTCGTCCGCATCGGCGGTGTCACCGGCGCGACAGTCTTGGCGTGGCAGACAGCCTGCTACGAACTCTGGTCCGACAAAGCTCCAGAGACAAAGCGAAAGCTCTTCAGCAACACGAAGAAGCGATTGCAGACGGACGGACTTGTGTCCGTCCAAGGCGAAAACGTCACCGTCACCGTCACTGGTGACGCTCAAGTGACGCCCTTGGTGACGCCTCAACCCGAAAACGTCACCGTCACCGTCACCAACCCCCTTTCTTTAGAAGGGGGTGACAGTGACAGACGACCGGGCGGTCGCAAGTCGAACGGTGTCCATCCTCATGGAGATGGCAGCGACCTTTCAAACAAGTCAGCGTCAACTGGATCGGTTGGAAGGGCGAAAGCCCTTCATCCTGGGGTGCGGGGTGGAAAATCCCCGCAACGACAGCGCGCCGGTGACGGTGACGGCATGACGCAGCAACATCTTTCAGGAGGCGAGGATGCATGATCAGCCAATTGACGTCGAATTGCCCGATCCCGGCGAACCGCCTGTGCTCGACTGGATCGACAAGGATCTGATCGACGCCGATCCGCTCTATCAGCGGCCGCTCGACGTCGCTCGCGTCGAGACGCTGCTCGCAGGCTTTTCTTGGCGGTCCTTCGGCGCGCTGGTGATCGTTCCGCAAACCGACGGTCGCTATCATGTCACCGATGGCCAGCACCGCCTGGCGGCTGCGAAGCGCCATCCGAAGGTCAGCTTGGTGCCGGCGATCATCGTGAAAGCGGAAGACGTGCCCGCAGAGGCCGGGATATTCGTGGCAGTCAACCGCAATCGCAAGAACGTCAGCGCGCTCGAGCTATTCTTCGCGCAGCTCGCCGCCGGCGACGACACGGCGGAAGCGGTGCTGCAGGTCTGCCAGACCGCCGGCGTGCGCATCCCCAAGCACCCGGGGGCCTATCGGCCAGGTGACAGCATCGCCGTCGGCGCAATCCAGGCGCTGCTGGCCAGCGTGGGCCCGACGCGAGCAATCGCGTATCTTAGGGCTCTGACCGACTTCGCGCCGATCACCGCCATGCACATCAAGGCGGTCGAGCACCTGATGACGGACCCGGAGTTTCGGGACAGCCTGGCTCTCGACGATCTGGCCACGGCCGTCAAATCGATGGGCAAGGCAGCCGAAACCGAGGCCAAGCGGTTCGCCGCGACGCATTGCGTGTCGACCTGGAAGGGGCTGGCGAGCACCTGGTTTCAGAAATCCCGTAAGCGCCGAGCGCCGCCGCGGCCTGTTGAGCCTGCGGCAAGCTTCACCACCATCGTCCCGCACGCGATCCCGAGCCAGCGTAACGTCACCAAGTCGGTGATGGGCGATCCCGAACCCGGGCGGTCGGCGCTGGACCAGCGGAGGGCTGCAGGATGAGCGCCGCCATTCTTTCGGAGATGACCTGGCGTGGAAAGGCTCTCGCCGATTGCGACCGTGACGAGTTGCTGGCCTGCATCGCCTATCTGGCCAAGATCCACGCCGAGCACTTTTCGGCCGACAGCATCCGGGCTGCGGCGCTGGGCCGCGTCGAAATGCTGAAGCGCGGCGAGGTGACGGGATGATCTGGCGCCGAAAATGTAGCACTTTTGTAGCACGAATTGTAGCACGTCAGTGTTCGGCACCATTCGCTTTCGTCGGCCGTGCTACATTTTGTGCTACAAAAGTGCTACACCAGCGTGCGCTTCCGCTGACCGCCTGGCCACAATGCTGAGGGCCGGCCTGTTGAAGAAGCGCAAGCCGTTTTACCGCCAGTCGTCGGGGAACCGGAAGGGCAACCTTCCCGATCGTGAGGTTTTGCGGCGACGCGACAAGGCGCTGACCCTTTGGGCCCAGCATCGAACCGCCGAGCAGATCGCGGTCGAGCTCGATGTCTCGAAAGACGCCGTGCGAGGTTACATCGCATGGGGCCGCCGGCGGCAGGATCCGCGTGCTGTCCGCACTCGAAACCCCATTCCCAGCCTGCAAGCGGCCGGTCGACGGCAGCAAATAGCAGAGCTTTTCGCGAAGAAGCTCTTAACGTCCGAGATCGCCACCTTGCTCGGCGTGCACATCCGATCCGTGCAGAAGTGCCGGCAAGAGATGCGGCGGAAAGAAAAAGTGCAGGAATGAAAACCGAGTTTGAGCGGCTGATCCAGCTTTTCGATCGGAACCCTGGCCCCGACGTCATCCTGGTCGGCCGGGTGCAGTACGCCATGATCGACGCGGCCAGTCGATTTGCGGGCAGGAATTGGCGACGCATCAAGCGGGAGATGCGCGGTTCCAGGCTGCAGTCCGGCCGCCAATCGGCTCTCTCGCCCGCCGCGCGGCCTTTCGTGTCGGCGATGGCAGGCCTCGATGAGGAAGGCGGCATTCTTCCGCCGGCCGCCGGCATGAGCATCGATCGCCGGCCCGTCGATTGGTGGAGAAACCGGTTCCCGCAGGAGCAAATGACATGACGACACGCAGAACCTTCCTAAGAGCCGCTCCCGTGGCCGCTGTTATGCCAGTACTGGCCATGATGTCGGTCGACGAACGCAAGCTCGAAGCATCCGCGCCGGCGGCGCCCAGGCTTGGTGGAACCCCTTCCGAGCAGTTTCTGAGCATCCTGCGGCGCGAAGCAGAAAGCCATTCACCACCCCTGACGGTCGGGATGGTCGAAGGCCCGGTCGGCCCGGACATCATCAACGTCACGCTTTCCGAAAATGGCAGCGGCACACCCATGCTGCTCACGGCCAATGCCCGCGAAATCAGGTTGAATGCGGGCGACGAGCAGCGGATGACTGGTCTGGTACGCCACCGCATCCTGAAGGCGCTTGAGCCGTGGGTTGGGTCAGGATCGACATAATGGCCGCGCCCAAGGGAAATAAGTTCTGGCTGATGCGCAGCTCCCACGGCCGCAAACCGGTTTTTGCCACGCCTGAAGATCTCTGGAGCGCGTGCGTCGAATATTTCGAATGGGTGGAGGCCAACCCGCTCTACGAGGAAAAGGCCTTCGCCAGCGGCGGAAAGGTCACGGTCAGGAAGATGCGCCGGATGCGCGCCATGACGATCACCGGCCTCGTCATATTTCTCGACATCAGTTTCCAGGCCTGGACAACATACCGGACCAGAGAAGGCTTTGTTGAAATCACGACACGCGTGGACGAGATCGTCCGCACCCAGAAATTCCAGGGCGCCGCGGCGGACCTGCTGAACGCCAACATCATCGCTCGAGATCTCGGCCTCGCCGACCGAACCGAACTCACTGGCAAGGAGGGCGGACCAGTCGAGACGCGCGTGACCAAACTGACGGATGACGAGCTTGAGCGGATTATCAGATCGGGCGCTGGTCGATCAGGCCGCGCGTGAGCTGCTGCGCCGGCGCTACGCCCGTGCCGAGCTCGCATCATATGCGAATGCGATAGACGTTCCCGGCCGGCCGGCGTCGGACAACGAAGACGAATGGCTCTTCCATCCGATCGAGACGTCGATCGCCGCGCATCACCTGCTGTTTCTCGACACGTTCCAAGACCTGGTCGAAGGCAAGGAACGCCAGGCGATGATCTTCGCGCCGCCAGGATCGGCGAAGAGCACCTATTGCAGCGTCGTCGGTCCGACCTGGTTCATGGGGAAGTTTCCGGAGCGGCGCACCATCCTGGCGTCCTATGCATCGGACATCGCACGCAAGCAGGGTCGGCGCGCCCGCCAGATCGTGCGCAGCGAAAAGTTCTCGTCGACCTTCAAATGCGAGATATCGAACGATACGAGCGCGGCCGACGAGTGGGCGCTGACCAACGGCTCGGAATTCATGGCCGGTGGCATCCGGTCAGGCATCACCGGCAACCGGGCCCACGGCCTGATCATTGATGATCCGGTGAAAGGGCGCGACGAGGCCGACAGCGAGGCAATCCGCAAGAAAACCCGAGAAGCCTACGAGGATGACCTGGCAACCCGTCTCGTTCCCGGCGCCTTCACGCTGATCATCACCACGCGCTGGAGCCATGGCGACTTGGCCGGTTCGATCCTGCCCGAGGGCTGGAACGGCGAAAGCGGGCGCATTCTTTGCCGCGACGGGCTCATGTGGAAAATCGTCTGCCTGCCAGCCATCGCCGATCGGCGCGATGATCCGCTCGGCCGCCAGATCGGCGAACCCCTTTGGAAGGAATGGTTCAAAGACGGGCATTTCGACCGGTATAGGAAGAACACCCGCACCTGGTCGGCGCTCTTCCAGCAAAAGCCGACAGCGGACGAAGGCGACTACTTCCGCAAGGATTGGTTCCACGAATACGAGAAGGCGCCGCCGCGCTCGACGATGAAGATCTACGGCGCGTCCGACTACGCGGTCACCGAGGACGGCGGCGACTACACCGTTCACATCGTGGTCGGGATCGATCCGCAGGGCCGAATGTGGCTGCTCGACGTCTGGCGCAAGCAGTCGCTGTCCGATGAGTGGGTTGAAGCGTTCTGCGATCTCGTCCTGAAGTGGAAGCCGAACCGGTGGGCCGAGGAAGCCGGCCAGATCAATGCCGGCGTCGGCCCCTTCATGATCAAGCGGATGCGTGAACGCCATGCGCACGTCTGGCGCAAGCAGTTCCCTTCGAAGCACGACAAGGCTGTCAGGGCGCGCTCGATCCAGGGGAGGATGGCAACCGACGGCTTGATGGTGCCGAAGGGTGCGGAATGGCTGGCGGCTTTCATTGCCGAGCTGATCGGCTTCCCGGCCGGCGTCAACGACGACCAGGTCGACGCGCTGGGATTGATCGGCCAGTTGCTCGACGTGATTTCAGCTGGGCGCGACGAGGAAGAGCAAAAGCCCAAGCCGAAAGAACTGGCCTACGAGGCGCAGTCGGACGGCCGCATCGTTGCCAACATGTCGCTCAACGACCAGATCCAGGCGCACATCAAGCGGAGGACGGCGCGATGACTGAAAAGCTCTCTGGTCGCGCGACCGGCGGACCATATGCCGGTCAGTTGCTGACCTACCGCCACGGCGAGCGCATCCCGATCAGCGTGCGCGAAGGCGATACGGTCCGCCGCGACTGCTATTACGAGTGGACCGGTCGCGGGTGGAAATTCGTCAAACCGAAAAGGGGTGCAGCCGATGGGCAAGCGACTTCAGCGTGAGGTGCCGCCACTGCCGAAATGGAGCAGCGATCATCCGGCGCCGCCGAACCAGCCGTACGCGTTCGGCCAGCGCGACGGATGGGGCTTCGACATCAGGGGTAAGCCGACCGTTGTCTATGTCTAGCCAAGCCGGACCTCGGGGTATCAGTCGCGAAGCGGCAACAGCGATAGCGGCTATGGCTTCGCTGCCGGTGTGCTTTTCGGCTCGATGTTGGGTGGAGACTGACCGAAGTTTTCCGTACTCAGTACGTTTTTATTGTTGTGTACTCAGTACGGAAATGCCATAACAGGTCACCGGCCAATTCGGGCCGGGTTCTAAAGGAGGTGAGACGGAATGAAACTTCGGCGGTGGACGCTGAGGTTGAGGATGGGGCCGCTAACCATCGTCCTCTACTTCGGCTAACGCCAAGGGGTTCGGCCTTCGGGCCGGGCCCCACCGAGGTCAGAACGTCTCACCTCCTGACGGAGATATAGCATGAGCCCGGAACAGTTCAAAGCCTGGCGCAAAGCGCTCGGTCTTTCCCAGGGCGAGGCCGCCGCACTCCTTGACCTGTCGCCCGGATCGGTCGGCAATTACGAGCGCGGCGTCCGCCGTGAAGACAGCCGGCCAGTCGAAATCCCGTTCACCGTCGCGGTGGCCTGCATCGCGCTGCTGTATGCCGAGGGCGATCCGCGTCTGAAGGATCTGATCACCGCAACGCAATTCGAGAGCCGCAAATCCGCAGCTCTCGACAAATGGTTGGGCGTTTAGGGCTGGGCGCCCAAGACGGCAAGTCCCTCATATTTTCGCGGTTCCATCGCGCCAATGGCGGCATGGATGAAGCTGCCACCCTCTCGACTGCAGGCCAGCCGGCCTATTCGTCTGCCGACCTGAAGGACCTGGCCGAAAAGTGGCTGCAGCGCATCAAGCAGTCGGAAACCCGGGAAACCAATTGGCGCGAAGAGGCTCGCAAGGCTGAAAAGGCATATGCCGGTGACGCATCGGCGGATGCTGGCGAGGGCCAACTTTACGACTTCAACATCCTGTTTTCGAACGTCGAAACCATCGTGCCGGCGGTCTATAACTCGACGCCCGTTCCTGACGTGCGTCGGCGCTACACCACGGCGATCGGCGAGCCGCCGCAGGATCCGACTCAGCAAATCCTGATGCAGGCGGCGCAGCAGGCTGGCATCTCGCCAGAACAGGCGCAGCAGCTCGCCTTGACGCCTCAGGGCCAGCAGATGGCCGATCAGGCGCTGAAGTCGCCGCAGGCCCAGGCAGCGCTGGCGCAGTACCAGCAGGCGGCCCAGGCGCACCAGCAGCGCCTGCAGCTCGACAAGGATTCGAAGGCGCTCGGCGACATGATCGAGCGCGCCATCACGGTCCAGATCGACGACAACAAGCTCGACGTTGAGGTTGAGAGCGTTTCGCAGGACTCGTTCCTGTCCGGCCGCGGCGTGTTGCGTCTGAAGTTCGACGCGATCTTCGGACCTGAGGGCACGCCGCCGACCGATGAGCATTTCGAATTCGAGGCCGTGTCCTGGCGTGACTTCCGCATGGGCCCTGCCAAGCGCTGGGAAAACGTGCCGTGGATCGCCTTCAAGCACGCCGTCGCTCGGGAAACGCTCGAGGAAAAGTACACCGACGAGGCGCTGGCCGAGTTGCAGGTTGAGACTGGGAAGGTCGGTGACCTGGCCAAAGCTGACGATGACGTCGAGTTCTGGGAAATTTGGTGCAAGGTCAAGCGGACGGTGTATTTCATCCGCGCCGATGGCGGGAAGGTGCACAAGATCGTAGAGGATCCGCTGCGCCTGCGGTCATTCTTTCCGACGCCCCGCATCGTGCAACCGATCACGCTCACCGGCAGCATGAAGCCGGTTTGCCAGTTCTCGATCTATCGAAAGCTCGCCGACGAGTTGGACCTCTGCACCAAGCGCATCAACAAGATCATGAAGGCGCTGAAGGTGCGCGGCATGGTCGCCGGCGCGGCGAAAAAGCTGATCGAGCTGGCCGAGGCCGACGACAACGAAATCATCGTGCTCGACGATCTGGAGGCGCTGGAGCAGACGGGCGGCCTTGAAAAACAAATCATGTGGTGGCCGCTCGAGCAGGCGGTGAAGGCGCTGATGCAACTGTATGCGCAGCGCGACCAGATCAAGGAATCGATCTACGAAATCACCGGCATCAGCGATATCGTCCGCGGCGCTTCGAAAGCCAGCGAAACGCTCGGCGCCCAGCAGATCAAGACGCAATGGGGCTCGCTGCGCATCCAGAAAATGCAGCGGCTGATCGAGCGCCTGGTTCGCGACACCTTCGGCCTGATGGCGGAAATCATCTGCTCGGGTAAGTTTTCGGACGCCACGCTGCAGGAAATGACGGGCATCGAGATCACCGAGGGAATGCGCGCCATCATGAGGCGGCCGGTCTTCGCCTCCTATCGCGTCAACGTCGAGAGCGATTCGACAGTCCGCGCCGACCTATCCCGGGTCAAGGGCGAGATGGCCGAGTTCATGCGAGGCACCGGCCAGTACTTCCAGACGATGGGCCCGCTTGTCGCCCAAGCGCCTGAGATGGCCGAGCCCGCCAGCGAAATCTATGGGGCCTTCGCTCGCATCTACAAGCTCGGCAAGTCGGCCGAGGATGCTGTCGAAAGCCTCGTCCAGCGCGCCCGCGAGGCGCAGAAAAGCCGCGGTCAGTCGCAGACGCCGGACCAGGTGCGCGCCCAGGCCGAACAGGAGGCCGCCGCGCGCCAGGCGCAGCACGACGCCAAGATACAGGCGATCGAGCTGGAGCAGGCAGAGATCGAACGCGACAGGGCCAAAGTCGAGCGCGACATCAAGGTCATCGACCTTCAGATCGCCCAGCAGAAATTGAAACAAGCGCTGCTTCCGGCGCCTACGACAATGCCGTCAAACGGCCAGTCGACAGCGCTCAGTTAGCGCAAGTCCCTCTAATTTTCGCGCGCTGGCGAGTGACCGTCCGCGCCATGTCGAAGCGCTACGTCTGGCGGAACGGGGAATTTGTCGATCGCAGCACTGGGGAGCGGATGGAAAAGCCGTTCGCCGGCCAGATCGTCATGCCGACGGTCATATCCGACATTCCTGCATATGCGTCGCCGATCGACGGCCGGATGATCACGTCGCGTTCAGAGCGCCGTGAAGATCTGAAGCGCAACAACTGCGTCGACGCGCGCGACTTCCCGAGCCCGACCGGCGGGAAATTCAAGAACAAGCGGTTTTGCGAGAAGCGCGGTCTGCAGGTCAGCGAGGAATTGCGATGAGCGATCAGGGCACGCAGCTCAACGGCGGCAGCGGTGTTGATCCAGGCGCTGGCGCGGCCGTGGTGTCGGACGACGATGTCCTGGGCGCAGCATTCGACAAGATCATGGTCACCAATGGCGCCGATCGCGGTGCCGGTGGCAAGTTCGTTTCCTCGTCGCCTTCAGGGGTCGGTGATGAGGGAAATGCCGGGGCTGGTGACGCTGGCGCTGATGCGGCTGGTGATGCTGCGCCAACAGCGTCGACGGCTGCCAGCTCGACGCCGGCCCCGGCTCATCTTCCGCAGAACATCAAGGCGATCTGGGGCAAGCTTGACGCAGCCGACCGCGGCGAGTTGGGCAGGTTCGTCGCGTCGCAGGATGCCAAGTTCGGCGAGATCGGCGGCCAGTTCCGCGAAGTGAAGCCATTCCACGACGAATTCGTGAACGCGATGCGCGCCTATCCAGAATGGAAGGGCGTTGCGCCAGCCGAACTTGCCAAGGGTGCTGTTCGCCTCGCCGCCATCCAGGCCGACATGGACCGCGGCCCGGAAAGCGCAGTCAAAACGCTCCTGGAGATCGCCAACACCTACAAGGTCATGCCGCTGCTGGCACAGGTCTTTGGCGGCGACGGCAAGCAGCTGCCGGCCGGCCAGAACAATTCCACCGTTGCCGCGCTGGAGGCGAAGATCGCCCGGCTCGAGGCACAGGTCGGCAACCCGGAATCGATCCGGATGGAGATTTCCAAGACCATGGCCGAGAAGGACGCGACGGCCGCATTCAGTGCCTTTGCCGAAAACAAAGAGCACCTGGAAGCGGTCCTCGAATCCCTCCCGACGTATGTCGACATGGTGCTTGAGAAAAGCAAAGGCCAGCAGCGCCCGCATGCGGACGTGCTCGCCGATGCCTATGACATGGCAATCAACGCCAATCCGGAGATCAGGGCCAAGGTACGTGCCGCCGAAGCGCAAGCGACGGCCGCCAAGCCGGACCCCAAGCGAACCGATGACGCGCGGAAAGCCGCTTCCATCAACGTGAAGCCGAACGCGATCGGCAAGCCCGCAGAGATGACCGAGGATCAGGCCTTCGCTGCTGCTTACGAGCGCGCCACAGCTCATTGAACACGAAAGGATGAGGCGAGATGCCTTCCCCCTCTGCAGTGTTCACGGAAATGGTCGTGACGACGCACCGCCACTGGGGTTCGAACGTCACCGACAACGTGAGCAAGCACAACGGCTTTTTGTCCCGGCTGAAAGAAAAGGGCCAGATCAAGACTGTTTCCGGCGGCATCGAGGCGGCTGAGCCCGTCGAGTTCGCCGAGAACGCCACCTACATGCGTTATTCGGGCTATGACGGCCTGAACGTCGGCGCGTCGGAAGTCCTGACGGCAGCCAAATATGACTGGTGCCAGGCTGCCATCCACGTGACGGCGAACGGCCGAGAACTCCGCCAGAACATGGGCTCGAAAGAGCGCATGATCAACCTGGTGAAAGCGCGCAAGAACAACGCGCTTCACACCGCGGCGAACAACTTCTCGATCGACGTCTATTCCGATGGCGCGCTGCTGAACCAGATCGCGGGTCTTGCCAACATCATCCAGACGGATGGCACGGGCACGGTCGGCGGCATCGTCTCGGGAACCTACACGTTCTGGAAGAACAAGTTCCGCGAGATGACCGGCACCAACCTGGCGGCGTCGCCGACTGAGGCGAACTCGCTGTCGATGCGCGCCGACATGAATGCGCTCTGGTTGTCGCTCAATCGCGGTGCCGACAAGCCGGACCTGATCGTCCTGTCGCACGACCTCTATTCGCTTTACGAGGTCGGCCAGCAGCAGCTGCAGCGCTACATGGATGCCAAGCAGGCCCAGGCTGGTTTCGGCGGTCTGAAGTACAAGACGGCTGACGTCATCTTCGATGACAACACCAACTTCGCGACCACCGCCGAGAAGGGCTACTTCCTCAACACCGACTACCTCGGGATCACCCAGCACAGCGAGGCCCAGTGGACGCCGGACGAGGAGAAGCGCCCGACCAACCAGGACGCCGTGCTCATCCCGTTCTACTGGATGGGCTACATGTGGACCAACTACCGCGCCGCCCAGGGCGTGCTCTTCGACGCGGCGTAAGGAGGCTGGACCATGGCATACACTATCGATGACCAGAAGGTCGGCTGGCAGGCGATCGCGGACACGGACACGGTACAGCGTCATGCGCTGGGCACCATCGTTCGTGCCAACGATCCGGTCTATGGCTACGGCGAGTTCATCTACCTGAAGGGCGTTTCCTCGACGGTGGTCGGCTCGTTCGTGACCTACAACTACGACGACTGGACAACCACGCTCCTGGTGGCGAACGCCATCGGCCCGGTGGCGATCGCCATGTCGATCAACAACGCCGCGACCAACTACGGCTGGTATCAGATCACCGGCAAGGCGCTCGCCAAGGCGGCGGTAGTCGCCAACGACGGCAAGGTGTACATCGATACCGTCCCCGGATGGTGCGATGACGCAGCTGTTGCCGGCGACAAGGTGCACAACGCCAAGTGGGCATCTGCATCCACCGCAGCCGGCAACATCGCCGAGGTCGAGATCGCCCGTCCGTTCTGCACGGATGAATCGACCTGATGCGCAAAGTCGCAATTGTGGGCAAGGCGGCTACGGCCGCCTTTGCTCCGTTCCAGGATGAAGGCTGGGAGATTTGGGGCATGCCGTGGGTTGGCATGCCGCGAGCCTCCCGGCTTTTCGACATGCATTCGCAGGCCAGGATGGATGAAAGCCCGTTGGGCGCCGACGCGGCGAGGTGGATCGCCAAACTGCGCGATCTCTACCGTGGCGTGCCGGTCTATTGCGAACCGACCCGGATGCACGCGTTTGAAACGGCGGTCGAATACCCGCTTCAGGCGGTGATGGAATTCCTGCCAATCCCGTTCCTCGAAAACACCGTCGCCTATCAGATCGCCTTGGCCCTTTGCGAGGGCGTGGACGTGATCGGGCTCTACGGTGTTCATCTGATCGCCAGCGGCGAATACGCCTTTGAGCGCCCTTCCGTGACCTACCTTGTCGGCCTTGCTCAGGGGCGCGGTGTCAAGGTGGAGATCGCGCCGGGCAGCCCGCTTTTCATCTCGGATTTCAACGCTGGGCGCTACGGCCAGGCCGGAACGCGCAGGTTCAGCTAGGAGGCCATCATGGCGAAGAAGCAAGCGAAGCAAGCGAAAGTGCCTGACGGCGGCGGCGTCGATGCTGCCAAGGCGATCGACCACCACGCGATCGAGATGGCGTGGAAACGTGGTGAGCATGGCCGGGCCGCCAGGCTCATTCTCGACAATGGCAATGCTGCGATGTTGCAGCTCATCAAGACGATCCCCGACGATGAAACGCTGATCCGCGAAACCGTCCTGGTCGTGAAAGGCAAATCCAATGGCTGATCAGAACAAGCCGTCCATCGTCATTCACGGCTTCGAAACGACCTACAAGCCGGTGATCGATCCCGACACGAAGCAGCCCACCGGCAAGATGCGGGAAATCATTTGGGTGCGCTATTCGCCCGTCCATCTGATCAACATTTCCGAGACGAAGGAGCGCGTCGACTTCCTGGATCCGGCGAACGTCCGCAACGTGCCCGACGACGCCCAGGGCGCGCTCAAGATGGACGTAATGCGCCACCGGTGGGATCAGATCCAGAAGGCGCTCGCCGCATGGCAAGAAGGTCACGAGATTCCGACCGAGGGCGTACCGCTTGCCGCCTGGTCCGGCCTCAACCCGGCACAGGCTTCGGCGTTCAAGAGCTTGGGCCTGAAGACCGTCGAGCAAATCGCGGACATGCCCGAAGGCTTTATCACGCGCGTGCAGCTTCCGAACGTTCGCCAGATCAAGCTTCAGGCTCAGGCGTTCATGCAGTCATTCGAAGGCAGCCAGACGGCCAACCGCATCGCTGCCCTGGAAGAGCAGAACGAAGGCCTTGCCGACGAGCTGCGCGATGCCCGTCGCGAACTGCAGGAAGCTCTGGACGTCGTTCGCCGCCTTGCCGCGAAGCAGGAGCAGGGCGAGAGCGAGGAAGAGCAGCCCGAACCGGCGGCACCGGCCACGCGCCAGCGCCGCCGCCCTGTCGAGCCTGCAGCCGCGGAGGTGTGATCGAGCATGGCGACCGTCGCGGAAGTCTTGGATACCGCCGCGCGCGCCTGTCGTGTGAAGGCGCCCACAAACTGGGTGTCTTCCACGACGGACACCAGCATGGAAATGAAGGATGTCCTGGCCGAGACGGTCGACGAGCTGCTTGAGCGTGTCGATTGGCCGGACCCGATCACGCTCGACGTGCCGATCACCGGCACCGACGTCGAGACCTACGATCTGCCGGACGGCTTCAAGCGGCTGACGCGCGACGAGTTCGCCGTCTACGAAACCACACGATCGCGCCGGCCTTGCATTCCGGTTGCATCGAATGGTGCTTGGAGTGCGCTGCAGTTGCACGGCTCGGCCGGCGGTGATCGATACTACCGCACCTCGGGCAACGAGGATGACGGCTTTCAGATTTCATTTTTCCGCAATCTGGAGACAGGCGCCAGCATCACCGTCTCTTATGTCACCAAGAACTGGCTGAGCGTATCAGGCACGCCGGGCGCGACGTGGGACAATGTCGACGCCATCCTGCTGCTGCCGCGCCGCCTCGTCGAAATGGGCGTCTCCTGGCGCTATCGCCGAAACAAGGGCTACCCGTACGCCGACCGCGCCGCCGAATATGAGATCAACCTTACCCGCCAGTCGAACGACAAGCGCGGCATTCAGAAGATCGACATGGGCGGTAGCGGGCGCATCCGCAGTCCGCGTGACATTCCGGTGCCCGACTACATCCCGCCGGCATAGCGATGTTCAAACGGATCGCGCAGCCATCCACAAAAGCGCGAAAGACGTCATCGACGGCGATCTTTCCGGCACCGTTGCGCGGCCTGATCCAGGACGAGCCGTTGGCCAAGGCCCGGGCGCTCGGCGCCGAAGTGCTCGACAATTTCGTGCCGACTGTCGACGGCGTCCGCCAGCGCCGCGGCTCAGACAAGCACGGCCAGATCACGGATGGCGCGGCTTTCCTGACGACTTACGAGGCCGGCGCCGTTTCGAAGATGTTCGCCGCGGACGAAGGTAACATCTACGACATGAGCCTGCCGGCCGATCCGGACGTGCCGCCATCAGCGGACTTGTCCGGCCTGACCAACGGCGATTGGTCGGCGGCGCAGTTCACGACTGCCGGCGGTTCGTTCCTGATGATGGTCAACGGCGCCGACAATCTGCGGCGGTTCGACGGAACGAACTGGGTGACGATCACGGGCGTTTCATCGCCTGCTATCACCGGTGTTGCGACAACCGCGCTTTCACACGTCTGGAAATTCAAATCGCGCCTCTGGTTCATCCAGGGCGGGGCGATGTCGGCCTGGTATCTCGGAACGAACTCTGTTTCCGGTGCCGCCACGGAATTTCCGCTCGGCAGCGAGTTTTCGCAGGGCGGTTCGCTGCTGTTCGGCGGCTCGCTGTCGCGCGACGCCGGTGACGGTCCTGACGACTTCTGCGTGTTCGTCACGACAGAAGGCGAGGTAGTTGTCTACGAAGGCACGGATCCGGCCAGCGCCAGCACCTTCGCAAAGGTCGGCGTCTATAAGATCGGGCGGCCGCTGCACAAGAATGCCCATTTCAAGGCTGGCGGCGATATGGGCATCCTGACCGATGATGCCATCGTTTCCATGCTGGAAATGCTGTCGAAGGACCGCGCCGGCCTGCAGGGATCCGCGGTCACGAAGTCGATCGAACCCTCGTGGCGCGACCTGATCCGCGTGCGCTTCAACAACCTGCTACCGTTCTCCTGCGTGCTCTGGCCGGCCGAAGGCTTGCTGATCATCGGCATTCCATCGTCCGGGCAGCAGAAGAAGCTCTGTTTCGTCATCAACACCAGGACCGGCGCATGGGGCCGCTTTACCGGCTGGGATGTGCGCTGCCTGACCATCTTCAGAGGCAAGCTCTATTTCGGCACCAGCGATGGACGGATCGTTCAGGGCGAGGTCACCGGCGCCGACGAGGGCGAACCGTACACGTCGATCCTGGTGCCGAAGTTCAGCGATTTCGGACGGCCGGAAGAAAAGACGTCGCTCAACGTGCGACTGCTCGCGCGCGCCAATCGCGAGTTCACGCCTCAGCTTTTCGCTTGTGCCGACTATGACGTGCAGCTGCCGACACCACTCGACGCCGACGCTGACGTCAACACCAATCTGTGGGGCGTTGCGAAGTGGGGGCAGTTCAAATGGGGCACGGCCGCCGACGGCAGCAAGCGGCGTCTATCCGTCTGGCAGAATGCGCCGGCCGTCGGCGAGGCCCTGGCGCCAGGCCTGCAGATCACGTCGGGCAGGGTGACCGCGCCAGATCTCGAAATCATCGCCCTGCATCTCGTCTATGAAAGTGGCGAGGTGCAGGGATGAGGGCCGTCTGGGCGAGCGATCGGGACAACGCGGCGGCGAACCAGGTTCATGCTCAATGGGCGTCCTGGCGAATCTGGGGCTCTGCCGATGGTTTCGGACCATGCGTCACGATGGGCGTTCTGAACGACGCCGCGCAGCTCGTCGCGGTAATGGTCTATCACAACTTCGACCGCAAAGCCGGCCTCATCGAGATCAGCGGCGCCGGTGACAATCCCGAGTGGCTGAAGCGTCATGTCCTGCGTGAGATGTTTGCCTACCCCTTCGCGGAACTCGGCTGCCAGATCGTCGTCATGCGCGTCTCGGAGCGCAACACGCGACTGCATCGAATCTTGACCGCCTACGGCTTTACCAGCTACAAAATCGCACGCCTCAGAGGCCGGCATGAAGACGAGATCGTCTTCACGCTCACCGATGACGACTGGCGAAACAATCGTTTCAACAGGAGTTCATCGGACTGCCATGGGCAAGAAGTATCCCGAGCCGCCTGATCCGAAGGAAACTGCCTCCGCGCAGACGGCCACCAACCTTTCGACGGCTCAGGCGAATGCCATCCTGGGCAACGTCAACCAAGTCACGCCCTACGGCTCGCTGACCTATTCGCAGAGCGGCAGTCGCTTCGTCGAAGACGAGAACGGCGCCGTCTATTGGCGCGGTCCCAAAGGCGAAATCCAGACGTCAGCGCCGGCCGGTTTTACGCCGGCCAGTCGCGTTCCGATCTACGGGACGCGCCGGGTTGGTGGGCGAGGCGAGGGCGACAATACAACCCAGGTGATCACCGGCTATCGTGACGTGCCGGCGAGCGCCGGCGGCACTGCGGCAGGCTGGTCGCAGGTCAAGGGCTACAATATCCCGCAGTACACCGCGACGACGAAGCTTTCGCCGCAGCAGCAGGCCATCCTTGACCAGTCGCAGGCCGCCCAGCTCAATCTCAGCCAGGCGGCAAACGAGCGATCGGCGTTCCTCGAGGAGTATCTGAAGAAGCCGTTCACGCTTGACAACGAGGCGACGGAAGGCCGGCTTTTCGAGCTCGGCCGCAAGCGTCTCGATCCGGTCCTATCAGAACGGCGTGCAGCGCTTGATCAGAAGCTTGCCAACCAGGGCATTGCGATCGGCTCTCAGGCCTATGACACGGCGGTCAGGCTGGACACGGAAGGCGCGAATGACGCGTATAACCAGCTTTTGCTGTCCGGTCGCGGGCAGGCTGTCAACGAGCTGCTGACGGAACGCAATCAGCCGCTGCAGGAGATTATCTCGCTGCTGTCGGGCTCTCAGATCACGCAACCGACCTGGGCGCCGGCCAACATGCCGACGATCCCGACCGTCGACTATGCCGGCCTGGTCAATGAAAACTTCAACCAGAAGATGGGCATTGCGCAGCAAAAGAACGCGATGGGCCAGAAGCTGTTTGGCGGCCTGTTCGATCTCGGATCGTCATTGATCATGGCGTCAGATCGCCGGGCAAAGAAGGATATCAAGAAGGTTGGCAAGTTCGGTGAGCACGATCTCTACGCCTATCGCTACAAGAGCGAGGGCAAAGACACGCCGAAGCATGTCGGTTTCATGGCGCAGGACGTTGAGAAAACGCGGCCTGACGCCGTCATCGACACGGGCGGCATGAAGCTGGTGAATTACGGCAAACTGCTTCTGGAGGCTGCATAGATGGTCGCGTCCTTCATCTTCGACCCTTCCAAGGGTGAGACGCCTCAGATGCTGGCTCGCCAGCGCGCCATCATCCAGTCTTTGGCAAGGGCCGCTCACGGCGGCTCTAGCGACGTGGGCGAAGGTCTGTCCAACCTCGGTAGCGCCATTGCCTATCGCATCGCATCGGCGAGAGCCGATCGAGCAGAAAAGGCTGGCATGGAAAGCGCCGCGGCCGACTGGGGGCCGATCGCCGGTATGTTCGGCGGCGGGGCTGAGGCAGCCGGTATAGAAACGGGCGGCACCATCGGCCGTCCGCCGGTAGACCCGAACGTTGCAGACGGACCCAAGGGGCAAGAAAGCTACCCGCTTGCGGCCGGTGGCGGCGAGATCGAGGCCTACATTCGTCAGGCGGCAGCGGCGCGGGGCATCGATCCGGATATCGCCGTGCGCGTGGCGCAGTCGGAGGGCGGGTTGAAAGATCCGTATCGCCAGGGCGAGGCCATGCTGAAGTATGGTCGCGAAGAGAGCTATGGACCCTTTCAGCTTCACATGCGCATGGGCGGCGTTGGCGAACGTGCGCTGGCGGAAGGAATCGATCCGCGCAAGGACTGGAAGCGCGGCGTTGACTATGGCTTGAACGAAGCCGCGCAAAAGGGGTGGGGGCAGTGGTTCGGCGCGGCTAAGGCTGGCATCGGTAACCGGCAGGGCTTGGAGAAGGCCCGCGCAATAGCCCTTCAGCAAGCCGCAGCGGCGGGCGGTGGCAGTCCGGTGCAGGTCGCATCGCTTGACCCCAACGCCGGCATGGCGAAGGCCGTTCAGGACGGCAGCATTTTGCCGCCTGCCGCAAGCGGAAATCTGCCGCCGGCACAAGATGATCCTGTCATCCAGGCGCTGACCGGCGGCAAGCCGGTCAAAATGGCGGGCGACTTTCCGGCCGCCCCTGATCCCAACGACGCGGTCATTCAGCAGCTGATGAAAGCGGCGCAAAATCCGTGGCTGAACGACGGTCAACAGGCTGTCGTGAAGGCTTTGCTTGGCGAGGAGCTGAAGAAGCGCGATCCGAGCTATGCGCTCGAGCAGGAGAAAACCCGCCTCGGGCTAGAGAAGGACCGGGTGGAGCTCGACAGGCTGCTGAACCCGGTGCTGTCGCCCTACGAGGCCGCCCAGGTTGAGCGCAACAAGTTGCTCGACGCGGCTGCGTCCGACAAAGCCCGCCAGGAGCAGGCCGATCGCGAAGCCGACAATGCGCGCGATGACAAGCGGCTTGGGCTCGACGTGTCGAAATTCGACTACGAGAAGCAGAAGGACGCGCTGCCTGAGTACTACGACGCCTATGTGAAACAGGAGCAGGCGGCGGGCCGTCAACCGCTGGGTATCCTCGAATTCATCACGACCACTGGCAAGGCGAAGGCAAACAACATTACCGTCGGCGGCAATTCGTCGAAGTTCGCTGAGGAAAGCGACAAAGCGGCGGCGACCCGGCTCAACGACATCATCACCGCCGGCAACGAAGCGCCGAAGTTCATGGCCGACATCCAGACCCTGGCCGAACTCGGGCCGCTGATTGGAACGGGTAAAGAGGCCCAGGTGAAAGCCGCGCTCGGGCCGTATGCTCAGGCGCTTGGCTTCGACATCGAGGGGCTCGGCGAATCCCAAGCGTATGGCTCGATCGTGTCGCGCCTGGCACCGCAGATGCGTCCCGCCGGTTCCGGTGCCGCATCGGATTTCGATGCTCGGCAGTTCCTCAACAGCTTGCCCAGCCTCGGCAACACGCCGGACGGCAACCTAATCATCACGTCGACCTTCGACGCGCTGGGAAAGCACAAGATGGCGGCGGCCGAGATCGCCTCGATGGCGATGCTGCCTCCCGATCAGGGGGGCATCACCTGGCAGGAGGCCGAAAAGCAGATCAGGGCGTTGCCAAACCCGTATGAGGGTTTCAACGCTTGGCGGAAGGGCAAGCAGCAGCCTGCAGCACCGGACGCCAGCGGCAAGGCTGCGCCCCCGGCCGCGAACGACGACGTCGCGCCGGAGGGCATTGATCCCGAACTGTGGAAATTCGTGGCGCCGGAGGATCGCAAGGCATGGTCACGCTGACGCCCGAACAGCAGCGCGCCATCGCCCTTGCGCGCGCCAGGCAGGCGCAGGCTGCGGCCACGCGTGACGCGGCGCCGGCCGAGCAACCGCAGCCGGTCAAGATCGAGCACGTCAACCCGGCCACGGGCAACAACGTGCCCGAGTTCGCCCCGGTTGGGCAGGATGGCCAGCCGCTCGCCGGCTACGATCCAAGCACGGGCGAGATGCATCCGGTCATGAGCAAGGCGCAGTCGGTCGGCTACGGCTTTGCCGATATCGGCGGTTCCGGCTTCGCCGACGAGGCCGCCGCCGGTCTAGGCTACCTGATCGATAAGCTGCCGGGCCACCGTGGCAGCAGCTACGATCAGATCTTGGACCATATGCGCAGCCTTGACGCGGAGGCGGCGCAGCAGAACCCGAAATCCTACCTTGGCGGGCAGCTCGGCGGCGCGGCCGCGCTGGCGCTGGCCACGCGTGGCGCGGGGTTTCTCCCAAATGCGGAATCGCTGGTTGGCCGAATGATTGGTGGCGGTCTCACTGGCGCGACCTATGGCGGCGCGCATGGCTTTGGGTCTGGCAAAGACGGCGTGATTAACCGACTGATGAAGGCCGGCCAAGAGGGGACGATCGGCGCTGTCGCGGGGACGACACTTCCCGCGGTCTTCAGCGGCCTTGGGGCCGGCGGCAAAGCGATTGTTGACGCCCTGTTGGGGCGCCGCACCGCAGCGGCGGCCGGCGCGTCGCCTGAGGCGGTTAAGATCATCAACAGGATCATGGAATCGGATGGCACGCGGGGGCCGGTCGGGCGCGCGAATATTGCCGCTGCCGGACCTGACGCGATGATGGTCGATGCTGGTCCGGCGGCACGGTCGGTGTTGGATGCTGCAATCCAGCGCGCCGGCCCGGGCGCGATCGCGGCACGCGATGCAGTTGCCGGGCGCACCGGTGCAGCTGCGCTGCAGATCGACGACGCCTTGACGCGAACGCTAGGCGCTCCCCAAGGCGTCAAGGCCACCCGGACAGCAATCCGCCAAGGCTCGGCCGCCGTGCGCGGCAATGCCTATGACGACGCCTATTCTCGTGCCATCGACTATGCGGCGCCGGAAGGTATGGCTTTGGAAAACATGGTGCGAACCCGCGTGCCGGCCTCTGCTATCCGTCGCGCGAACGAACTGATGCGCATCGAGGGGAACCAGTCGAACCAGATGCTCGCCAGGATCGGCGACGACGGTTCCGTGACCTTCGCAACGCTGCCCGACGTCCGCCAGCTGGATTACATCACGCGCGGGCTCAATGACGTGGCTGCGTCAGCAGAAGGCACCGGTGCACTCGGCGGTCAGAACGCGCTAGGCCGCGCTCATCAGGGCTTGTCCCGCGAGATCCGGCAGACGCTTCGCGGGCTGGTTCCTGAATATGGCCGGGCGCTCGACACCGCGGCCGATCCCATCCGCCGCTCGCAGGCCGTCGAACTCGGTTCGCGCATGCTGTCTCCGGCCATGCGTCGCGACGAGGTAGCGGAAGCGATTGCCGGCATGTCACAGGCAGAGCGCGCGGCGCTCACACAGGGCATCCGGTCGCAGATCGATGACACACTGGCAAACGTGCGCCGGACCATGACTGATAGCAATGTCGATGCACGCGAAGGCATGCGGGCATTGCAGGAGCTATCGAGCCGTGCGGCGCGCGAGAAGCTCGCGATGGTGATCGGCGACGACGAGGCTGGCGCGCTGTTCCGCGATCTCGACCAGGCTGCGCAAGCCTACGGGCTGCGCGCATCGGTTGCCGAAAACTCCAAGACGTTCGCCCGGCAGGAGACTGATCGGACGATCGACGAGCTGATCGATCCGGGCGTCCTGGGCAAACTGAGCGAGGGCAAGCCGCTCGAAGCAGGCAAACGGCTGATCCAAGCTGCCACCGGACAGACGCCGGCCGATCAGGGGGCGCGAAAGCAGGAGATTTATGGGGAGATTGCTCGGCTTCTCACCAGGCCGGCGAGCCAGAACGAGCCACTATTTCGCGCGATCGAAGGGCAGGCCCAAGTCGGTAGGCTCAATGACCAGATGGATCGTGTCGTTCGCGCGCTTTCCGGGTCGCGGTCCATCTTTCCGACCACCACGCTACTAGAAGAACGGCGGCGATCCAGATAGCGCCGAATGCCATGAACTGGCCGAGGGGCCATCTCTCGCTCAAGCCTGTCAACCAGTCGACCAGAAACCAACCGATGACCACGGTGCCGATCGCCGCGAAAATCTGGGGGGTCTTCGGATGCAGCAAGGCTTGGCGCAGTCGCTCGTTCATCAGTAGCACGTCGTCTGGACGGTCCCGCCATAGCCTGGCCGGGAGGTGCAGTTTACTGGCCGGTTCGCGGCCGCGCTGGCGGACATATTCTCGCCGGCTTCGCTGAAGGCGTCCGCGATCGCCATGCGCCGCTGCCGGTTGGTGGCGATCCGCTGCTGATCGAGCTGCAGCACGCAGTTCGAATAGGCGTCGGTGCCCTTCTTGAAGCCATACGCCTCGCAGCTCGCGTTCAGCTGCGCCAGATCCTTTCCGGTGGCCGGCTGTTCTGATTGGCAGCCCGCCAGTAAAAACCCAGTACTCGCAAGAATTATCGCCCAGCGCATCGCGCGGAACATGCGCCAGCGGCGCCGCGCGCGCAAGTCCCTCATATTTTCGCGGCTCGGCGATGTCTTGTCACGGTAAATAACCGTGGAGCACTGGGCCGCGATGCCGAGAAGTGGACCAGGCGTCTATAGCCTTCCCGCCAACTATGAAGCGGTTGACGGCGAGGACGCGTTTGCGGCTCAGCACAATGATCCGCTGGAGGATCTGGAAGCCGATGCCAATACCCCGCGGCCTGTCGTGGCGGGCGGGACGGGCGAAGGTACCGTCATAGGCGGCCATGATGCGCTCAACACCAAGGGCAACACCGTAGCCAGCGCCGCGACTATCAATCTCGATACTGCGACCGGCGCATTCGTCGACATCAGCGGCACGACAACGATTACGGCTGTCACGCTCGCGGACGGTAAGCAGCGGCGAGCCCGGGCGACCGGCGCGTTCCAAATCACCGCTAGCGCCAACCTCATCGTCAATGGCTCAACTTCCGTCAACTACACGGCCGTTGCCGGCGATCTCCTCTTCTTCGAGGGTTACAGCTCGAGCGTCGTTCGTGTCTGGGTGATCGGTCGCACCGCCCCCAATGTCCTGCCTGCGTTCGGCTCGTCGCTGCAGGCGCTCCGCGTCAACAACGCCGGCACGGCGCTCGAATTTGCTTCGCTGACAACCAACGGCACGTTGGTAGCGACGACATCCGGTACCGCGATCGACTTCACGGGCATCCCGGCCGGCGTGAAGCGAATACTCGTCTCCTTGGTTGGCGTTTCAACGAGCGGCTCAAGCGCTCTGCTCCTGCAGATCGGTGACAGCGGCGGCGTGGTGACAACCGGATATGCCGGCGGCGTCTTCACCAGCGCGGCCGACGCGGCTGCGACGTCCGGGTGGCAGCTCGTGTCGGTATCGTCCGGCGCCATTCGGCACGGCACGATAGCCCTGACGTTGGTCAACGCAGCAACGAACACATGGGCCTGCTTTGGCGCCATGTTCGATACCGGCGCATCGGTCGGCGGCGTCACGGCAGGAACGCGAGCCCTATCCGGCGCGCTTGACCGCATTCGCCTGACGGCCGCCAACGGCACCGACACCTTCGACCTTGGCTCCATGAACATCCAATACCAGTACTGAGGTGAGGCCATGTCTCGAAGGGAGATCAACGTTCTGACGGGCGAGGAAACGGTTGATGAAACCTGGACACCGCCTCCGCCTCCTCCGGAACCGGATTACGACGCACTCGATGCTGCAGCGCTGAACGCGGCGCTTGCGACGCCGGGATCGATCTTCCGGGCGCTGGCCGAATTGACGTTCACGGAAATCAACAAGCTGCGCGTGAAGGGCGGCGACGTTGCTTACACCAAAGCCCAGTTTGTCGCGGCACTCAAGGCAAGGATGCGAGGCTAAGCCATGGAACGCAATTTCGCGCGCTCGCTCGATCGCGTCCTTCGCCACGAAGGCGGGTTCGTCAACCATCCGAAAGACCCCGGCGGCGCAACCAACAAGGGGATCACGATCGCCACGTTCCGCCGCTTCATCAAGGCAGACGGCACGGTTGCCGAACTGAAGGCAATCACCGATCAGCAGGTCGCGACGGTCTATCGCCGGCAGTACTGGGACGTCGTGAAGGGTGACCAGTTGCCGGCCGGCGTCGACTATGTCGTGTTCGATGGCGCGGTGAACTCCGGGACCGGACAGTCGGGCAAGTGGCTGCAGCGGGCCCTTGGCGGCCACTACAAGGGCAAGGTCGACGGCCAGATCGGGCAGTCGACGCTGGCGGCCGTGGCGGCGCACCCGAACCATGATGCTCTCGTCAGTGCGATCTGCGACCGCCGCATGGCCTTCCTGCAGGCGCTGAAGACCTGGCGCACGTTCGGCAAGGGCTGGAAGCGCCGCGTCGACGAGGTGCGCGCCGAGGCGGCAAAGATGGCCGCTACCAAGCCCGCGGTGCCGGAGCCTGCAGTGACGGCTCCTGCGCCTGCCGCTGTGTCCCCACCCACGCCAGAAGCCACGGCAAAGCCGGCGGCCGGCATCGCTGCTTTGGTTATTGCCGGCATCCTCACGGCCGGCGCCTGGGTGGCTGGCCTGCCCTGCGATCTTTTCGGAGTGCTGTGCAAATGAAGTCGCTCATCGCTCGCATCGTACTGCGCTACCTCATCGGCATGCTGGTGGCCTATGCGCTGATCACCTCGGAGGTCGGCGAGGAGTTCACGCGTGATCCCGAGCTGCAGATGGCGATCGAGGGAGGGATCGGCGTCATCATGGCCACGCTGGTTGAGACGTGGACCGTCCTTGCTCGCCGCTGGGGGCTGAAGACGTGAGCACCATCACGGCACTGCTTTATGCCGGCGGCACTGCGCTTATTGCCATCGTCGCGGCCTTCCTCAAGGGCCGCGTGTCGGGGGCTGCCAAAGAGCGCGCCAAGCAGGCAGCGGCAGAGAAGAAGGCCCGCGATGTCGCCGATCAGGTCGACAACGACATCGGGGCTCTGCCGCCCGGCAAGGCACGGGAGGAGTTGAAGACATGGTCAAAGCGCTGATCCTCTGCCTGCTGGTGGTCGGCTGCACGACTGCCAGGGGCAGCTTCTGCGATATCGCCGATCCAATTCGGCTTTCTGCCTCGGTAGTCGACGCGATGTCCGACCAGGAGGTTGCCGCGGCGCTCGCTCATAACCGCAAGGGCGAGAAGCTTTGCGGATGGGTGCCGTGAGCCAGCTAGACGACATTTCCGAGGCCATCGGCCAGCTGCGCGCTGACGTGCGCCATCTTGGCGTGAAGTTCGACGCTGCCGAGCGGAACTTGGTCGACACCACGCGACGAGCTGACGAGCACCGGGCGACGATCCACCGTCGCGTCGACGATCTCATCGAGGAGGTCGGGACCATCAAATCCAAGGTGGCCGTCATCGACGACACGGTGCAGGACGCCAAGCAGGTGACCGACGAGGTCAGGCTGTGGAAGCAGCGCGGCATCGGTGCGCTGTTCGTGGCTGGCATCGCCGGATCAGCTGTCGGTGCAACCGCGGTCGGTTTTGTTGCCTATTGGTGGGATGCCATCATGCGAGCGCTGCGGGCAGCGTAGGCTCCGGCTGTCCACTATTTCCCCGCTTTCCACAGGGTGCGGCATGTCATTTGACAAACACCTCGCCAGGTTTGACTGCTTTCCTCAGAGGCATGCAGGTCCTACCGCGCACCATCGATGCCGATGCTGTGATCGCAATCGGCCGATATCTCGACGAGCACGCGAAGAGCGCGCCGGTGTCGATCAAAGACGAGCTGCCCGCATTGCGGCCTTTGGCCACCGCGCTCGCCGACCAGGAGCTGCTACTTCTCGTGGTGGAGATGTGCGGCACACGCAACCTGGCGGTGCTTTTCAACGAGCGCGCCGACTGATCTCATAGAGACGGCGGGTTATTCCGGAACCGATTCAATTTGAGCGAATTGAGTCCGCGTTCTGTGGGGCGTTGCGTTGTTGGTAGTGCTTGAGCACGCGTTGAGTGCCGCGGTCGACCGTGAATTGGCGATCGCCGAGGCTAGATTCGGCCCACAACATTTCGATCTGATCTGCCTCAGAAATAGCCGCGGCGACACAATGGATGACCGCGAGATCCTCCCCCGCCTGAAATATCTCAACCGCACCGGCAGTTTGTTCGCCGAGGTGCTCAAGGAGATCGATGTCGAGTAAGCGGCCGGCCGGCGGCGACCGGCTGAGGTTTATTGATTTCGAGCTGCCCACGCTGGTCGACAAGGCACCCGAGGGCGACGACTGGAGTCACGAGGTGAAGTGGGATGGCTATCGCACCGAGCTGGTGATCCAGGGCGGCCGAGCCCAAGCATTCACCCGCCGCGGCTTCGACTGGACGTCGAAGTATGGCCCGATCGCCGATCTCGCTGCCGCGCTGCCGGTCAAGAGTGCGATTGTCGACGGCGAGGTCGTAGTTCTGGATCAGCACCGGTCAAATATGGCGGCCCTTCGCCTGGCGTTGGGTCGCTTTCCCGAGCGGCTGGTGTTCGTCGCATTCGACCTGCTGCATCTCGACGGCGAGGACCTGCGCCGGCTGCCGACGACTGAGCGGCGCGCCCGGCTGCAGGAGATCCTGCCGACCGACGGCGGGCCTATCCAGTTCAGCCAGCACGTGACCGGTGGCGGGCGCGAGTTTTTCGCCGCGGCAGAAAAGATGGAGCTCGAGGGCATCGTCTCGAAGCGTGCCGACGCGCCCTATCGCAGCGGCCGACAACCGACCTGGCTCAAGACGAAGTGCTTTGAGATCTCGACCTATGAAGTCGCCGGCGTCTTGCGCGAGCCCGGGCGGCCGGCGGTAGCCTACATGGTGACGCCCGATCGGGAGCGCCGCTATGTCGGTGGCGCCTTCATCACGCTGGCGAACGCGCAGCGCGAGCGGCTGTGGAAGCGGGTGCAGGCGAAGGCGAAGCCGCCGGCGGGCTTCGGCAAGCCAAAGGCCGGAACGGAGTGGCTAAGACCCGGTCAACTCGCTCGAGTGAAGCACCTTAAGGGCGAAGACGAGCTGCGGCACGCCAGCCTGACCGAGCTGGACGAATAGGAACCGGCCGTCGGCATCGCCGTTCATGGTGGCAGATCAAGCTGGTCCCACCCGCTTCGATCTTAAAGGGAAG